>Ga0208483_1000010_pt1 | contig 47818 bp, 36 predicted proteins | sample LakMenE01Jun11ns_FD_150659 | JGI IMG/M metagenome (GOLD analysis project Ga0208483, IMG submission 150659) | Freshwater microbial communities from Lake Mendota, WI - 01JUN2011 deep hole epilimnion ns (SPAdes) | ecosystem: Environmental > Aquatic > Freshwater > Lake > Epilimnion/Euphotic zone ... | reverse complement strand
TATAATTCCTTTAGAATATATCCCTTCACATACCATGCATTTGGATCAGAGTTCAAATCAGCCGATTTAAATCCTTCATCTATTTGCGTCAACGCCTCATCGTATTTTTTTTCTGCACATAACTCTGAGGCCTTTGCAACAAGGGGGTTCACTTGTGTGTGGACCATATTCGTCACACCCAACAAAACGAATAAGAGAATGAATATGTGCTTCATACTATTGAACTTTCCATTGTAAAATTTTATTCCCCGGGGTAATTTTCTTCTCAGATAAAGCGGCCTCACTTAATTCGTATCGAATAGAATTATCTACTGTTTTGAAATTAATGGCTGCACCGCTACCAAGCGCACCTTCCCAATTCGATACGACCAAGGTGCTCTTCCCTTTCACCTCTTTCATCACTTTCTGCAGATCAGATTTTTTCGACTTGTCAATAAAAATGATATGACTGTTCACCCCGGCTTGGTAATCAGACCATGCAACAACTTCAATCGTTTGCGCACCTACTGGCTTCATTCCATATTTCTCCACAACATGCTTATAGACGGCATCGTTTCCATAAACAACAATGAGAAATTTCCCCTTCTTCATTTCTATAGGCCAGTTGCTATTTACCGCGAATTGATAAATGAAATTGGCCTGAATCATCGCACGCGAATCTCCCTCGTCTAACTGCTGTGCAGAAAGCCATTGGCTTGAAGCCAAAACAATAAGGAGTAAAGCGATTCTTTTCATTTAATAGCGCTATACAGGCGCATAACAAATCTATTTGAACAATTGGAACAATTGGTATTCAAATGCAAAGGTTCTTCACCTTGAATTGTTAGAATCGAGCTGTACTCACTTCCTTCGGAATAGGCGCGCCTTCGGTTAAAACAGCAGAAAATAATTTCGAGAAATATGGTGCGAGAAGAACACCCTTTGATCCCAAACCGCCGAACACACCAAGTCGTTCGTTCTCCTTGGCGAAACCTATAATTGGACGTCTATCGCGGGTTGTAGGACGAAAACCTGTTTTGTGGCTTTCCACAACAATATCTTTCTTAATCCTAAGATTCAATTCGGAAAGAAGCAATTGCTTTGCATCTTCGGTAGGCTCATCGGGAACTTCATTCCAATTGTAGGTTGCGCCTAAGCGAAACTTTTTCTTTCCAAAAGGAAGTAAAAACTGACCAAAGTTCACAATTGCATCAAGCTCCAAATTTTCAATCTTCAAATCCAACACTTGACCATGATTAGGTATTAGATCCAGGTGTTCCAATCCCTTCCACTTATTTATGCCAATTCCATTGCAGAGAATAATTCTATCGAAGGTTCTTCCTTTCCATAAAACTTTACTTCCGATATACTCAACTTCATTTTCCTTAACAGCCTCCTCGATAAAATTTTCATGCTGAATGAAATAATCCAAAGCCGCTTCTCGAAACAACGGCACATTAAGCCAACCGCAATCATTCACTTCGCTGTTTCCAAATGGCGAATCGAAATTTTCTTGCACACTCTTGTTCGAGCGGGCGGAGAGAAATCTACCTACTTCAGGATGATCTGATTTTTCATCCCAAAAATTCGCATCTTGAATGGAATTGAAAATTCTTGCCACTGGAAGAACATGGAAAAAGTTCGTTTGAAGCTTCTCTTCCAATTTGCGAAAAGTCACATTCATCTCTTTGAGCATTTCCTCTGCTAACCAAGACGCAGCTAGCCTTTTAAAAGTAACCGGATTCCACATTCCAGCAGCCACTTGAGATGCTGAAGCATGATTGTAATCGTCGGCAATCAACACTTCCTCGCCCTTTTCCAACAGAGAAAAGGCTAGCAGTGTTCCTGCTAGCCCTTGTCCTACGATTAAATATTTCGACATCTTTTATTGAATCACATTTAATGCTTTACCCACTTTGGTAAAAGCTTCTATGGCCTTATCAATTTGATCAAACTCATGACCAGCGCTCAGCTGAACACGAATACGCGCTTGTCCTTTCGCAACAACTGGAAAGAAAAATCCAATCACATAAATTCCTTCTTGCAACAACGCATCTGCGAAATCTTGGGCCAATTTAGCATCGTACAACATGACTGGAACAATAGCACTTTCTCCATCTTTAATTTCGAATCCAGCAGCTTTAATTCCAACTTTAAAACGCATGACGTTAGCTTCCAGTTTGTCGCGCAAATCTGAAGATGCACTTAGCATGTCCATTACTGCAATTGATGCACCAACGATAGAAGGCGCCAATGAATTCGAAAACAAATAAGGTCTTGAACGTTGACGTAGCAATTCAACGATCTCCTTTCTTCCGCTGGTGAATCCGCCCATTGCTCCGCCCAAGGCTTTGCCTAAAGTACCGGTGATAATGTCTACTCGGCCCAAAACATTTTTCAATTCTATTGTTCCTCTTCCTGTTTTTCCGATGAAGCCGGTAGCGTGACATTCGTCTACCATAACCATTGCTCCGTATTGATCGGCCAAGTCACAAATCTTGTCGAGTTGCGCTACATAACCATCCATAGAAAAAACACCGTCTGTAACAATTAGTTTGAAACGCGCTCCTGAAGCGGCTTTCAATTGATCTTCCAGATCTTCCATGTTGTTATTCTTGTAGCGATAACGTTGCGCTTTGCACAAACGAACACCGTCAATAATAGAGGCATGGTTCAATTCATCTGAAATGATAGCGTCTTGCTCATTCAACAAAGGCTCGAAAACTCCACCGTTTGCGTCGAATGCTGCAGCATATAAAATAGTGTCTTCTGCATGAAGGAATACTGAAAGCTTATGCTCTAAGGTCTTGTGAATGTCTTGAGTTCCACAAATAAAACGAACGCTCGACATTCCGAATCCGTGAGAATCAATTGCAGCTTTCGCGGCTTCAAGAACTATAGGATGACTGGAAAGTCCCAGGTAGTTGTTCGAACAAAAATTCAAAACCTCTTTTCCTTCAGTTGTTTGAATGACTGCTGCTTGCGGAGTAGTTATTATACGCTCGCGTTTGAACAAACCCGCTTCGCGAATACCGTTCAATTCATTTTGCAAATGTTCCTGCATTTTACCGTACATAAATTTCAATTTTAATTAGTCAATATTACTTTAGCTGCAGCTTCTGCTGCCGATTGTTCCGCTGCTTTTTTTGAACCACCTGTACCTCTTCCCACTTCCTTACCGTCTAACTCTAACGCTACAGTGTAAAGCATTTGAGCACCTGTGCTGCGCTGTTCACGTACAATATACACCAAATGCCTGCGTGTCTTTTGTCCCCACTCGTGCAATTTACTTTTGTAATCCACATCTAAATGAACACGCTCGTCTAGCCCATGCTCCTTCAATAATTTCAATGCTATTTCCCGAGTGATTTTATATCCTTTATCGAGGAAAAGTGCACCAAATAAGGCTTCTAGTGCATTCCCAATTAGACTTTCATGAATTTCTTGTCTGCCGATACTTACATTTAAGAACTCATACAATTTCAAATCGTACCCGATTGCATTAAGATTATCTCGACGAACAATCTTCGATTTCATTTTGGTTAGTTCACCTTCTGTGAGGGCAGGATATTTCGAAAACAAATAATGAGCTACTATGCTATCCAAAATAGCATCTCCCAAAAACTCGAGTCGTTCGTTGCTGTTTTTTATTCCTGGTTGAATTTCATCGGCAGCGCTAGCATGACGCAGCGCAGTCTCATAAAGCGCAAGGTTATTAGGCTTTACATGAAAGGTGTTTTTGATATAGGTGAAAAGTTCCCTATTGGGATGTGCATTGGAAAAGAATTTCCAAATCATTCGTATTTCTTAAAAATGGCTGAAGTGTTATGACCGCCGAACCCGAAGGTGTTCGTCATTGCAATATTAACTTCTCTGTGTTGCGCCGTATTGAAAGTAAAATTCAATTTCGGATCTAAAGCTTCATCGGCATTGACGAAGTTAATTGTTGGTGGAATGATTCCATTTTTAATAGCCAAGATTGATGCGATTGCTTCAACAGCACCTGCAGCACCTAACAAATGTCCCGTCATTGACTTCGTACTTGAAATATTCAAGTTGTAAGCGTGCTCTCCAAAAATATTTTGAATGGCCTTCGCTTCTTGAACATCTCCTAATGGAGTAGAAGTTCCGTGAACGTTGATGTAGTCAATTTCATTTGAAGTAATTCCTGCATCGGAAAGCGCATTCTTCATTACGTTCGTTGCACCAATTCCTTCTGGATGCGGGGCTGTAATGTGATATGCGTCTGCAGACATTCCACCACCGATAAGCTCGGCATATATTTTAGCTCCACGCGCTTTTGCGTGTTCTAAATCTTCTAAAATAAGACAACCGCCTCCTTCACCTAATACAAACCCATCGCGGGTTGAATCAAAAGGTCGAGAAGCTGTTTTAAAATTCTCATTGTTTTCAGATAGCGCTCTGCAAGCGTTGAATCCACCCACACCTGCCTCACAAATTGCAGCTTCAGAACCACCGCTTACAATAATATCTGCCTTGCCTAAACGAATGTAGTTAAAGGCATCTATTAAAGCGTTTGTTGAAGAAGCACAAGCTGAAACGGTCGTGTAGTTCGGACCTCTGAATCCGTATTGAATACTGATGTGACCAGAGGCAATATCAGCGATCATTTTCGGGATGAAGAAAGGATTGAAACGCGGTGTTCCGTCTCCTTTAGCGAAATTAATACACTCTTCTTGGAAAGTGGTTAATCCACCAATCCCTGAACCCCAAATTACGCCAACACGATCTTTGTCCACTTTCTCTACATCGAGACCAGAATCCACTATGGCTTCCTTAACAACTACTAGAGCGTAGTGCGTGTAAGGATCCATTTTGCGCATTTCTTTTCGCTCAATGTGATCTTCAATGTTAAACCCCTTGACTTCACAAGCAAACTTCGTTTTGAACTTGCTCGCGTCAAAGCGCGTTATGAGATCAGAACCACTCACACCATTGATAAGACCGTTCCAGTATTCTGGTACAGTATTACCAATGGGTGTTAATGCTCCTAGTCCGGTAACAACGACCCTTCTTAACTCCATAGTTTTCGGGAAAGTTGAATAATATCCGAGTGATTATTTATTCGCAGTGATGTAATCAATTGCTTGACCTACAGTCACAATTTTCTCTGCTTGATCGTCAGGAATAGCGATATTGAATTCTTTTTCAAATTCCATGATAAGCTCTACAGTATCCAAAGAATCTGCTCCCAAATCATTGGTGAAACTAGCTTCAGGGGTTACAACTGATGCTTCTACACCGAGTTTATCTACGATGATTTCGGTAACTTTTTGTGCAATTTCAGACATTGTCTTGATGTTTTTTAAAGGTTAAATACGACCGCAAAAGTACAACTTTTCATGACGAACGCACTTTTTTTTGCTTTTCGTGTTCATTTTCTTTACTTAATCACTGATTTTCAACTGTTTAACAAACAAAATTGTTAGTAAAATATTCCTTTAGCCACACTCTAAACTATCTTGCAATTCGAAATTCACTCCTTTTTGAAAGCATGACCTGGGACCAAGATTATCTGAAAGACAAGAATCTACTTATCATAGGATGTGGAGGATTAGCGCACGCTGCTCTCCCTTATTTGCTTTCATCGGGAATTGGACATGTCACAATCTTCGACGGCGACGTTGTTGACGCTTCGAATTTAAATAGACAACATCTTTTCACTCCTGACGACATTGGAAAGAATAAAGCTGCTGTGTTAAAGAATTATTGCTCGTTTCACTTTCCGAAAGTTAAAATCGTTTCTGAAGAACGAATGTTTGAGCCGCGAGCGGAAAAACTTGAGATAGCCTTTGATCTGGTTTTCGACTTCACCGATAGGCTCACAACGAAAGTTGAATTGGCCCAACATTTCGAAAAACAAAGAATTCCATTATTCTATGCTGCAGCGCAAATGAATGTCGGGTCTAGCGCCTTCATTCATTTGAACAGTATAACCAGCAACATGCTCTTTGGTCATGTTCAAGACGCAAGCAAAGTTGAGCGCAATTGCACCGTTGATGGCGTTTGGCCAACAGTGGTGGCTTCTGTGGGCATTCATGTTGCCCATCAAGCACTTCAATTTTTGACACTGAATCCTTGTCCTTTCGTGGGTGCTATCGATTATTTCGATGGAAACACAGGGCTTTGGTCACGTTTCCATTTCAACCCGAAAGAAAAAAACACCAAGGTGTCAATCACTGTTCAAGAATTACTTCAAGATCACAGTACTCCAATATTTTTTCTAGGTGAAGACGATTCACTCCCAGCTGAAGTCATTTCTGTGACAGCTTCCGAACTGAAAGAGGTAATCGAAAAAATAAATCGTCCGTGTATTCTTCTGTGCGAAACAGGTGTGCGAGCAAAAGCAGCAGCCGAGCAACTTTCAAAATATTTCAACTTTCCGATAGTCAGTTGGAATAAAAACCTTGAATCTTTCCTACACTTGTTCCATGAATCAAATGTCTAGTTTAAACAGCACCCTTCGCTTTGCAAAGCAGCTTTTAAAAAGGCCTATGAAACCTTCAGAGGACATTCGTTTGCGCATGCTTCAGCATAGACTGCTTCATGATCTAACATATAGACTTCCCAGCAGTGCGAAAAGAGATGTGCTCATCGGGTTCAAAGAATGGAAACGCATTGTTTCAAGGAAAACAATTGAACCGACTTTCATTCCAAAATCACCTTGCGTATTGGTTTCCACTTCCAGCCAAAAAGAAATTGCGGAAGAATATATTTTAGCGAATACCAACCACAAAACGCTAAATGTATTGGCTCGAGAAGAACTAACACTCTCCGATTTTCCATTGAAATTTCATTTCTTCGCGTTGCGAATTTCTTTGCAATGCCTGTTCGATTCGCGCCGTACCAATCTGGCTTTACTGATTCGCGAAGTGATTGAATGGACAGCCATTTCCGATTTCATTTCAACAAATAATACAACGGAATTTTTAGATTTCACGCCGTTTGAAAAAGATAGCAACGCCCTCGCTTACCTGTTAATGGAAGAGGGGATTAAAGTGACGAAAATTCCTTCGCCCGGACCACTGACCGGACATCACACCTTTATGATAGCGGACGAAGTTGTTCTTTCCAGTGCTTATCAAATGGAGGAGCTTCCTCATTTCGAACATTGGTATGTAAAGGAGCTTTTGCATTGGCCTCCTGAGCAATACCTGCGTTACGCGTATTGCTATACGAACGGACCAATTCCACCTAAAAACACCATTGGATTTTATTCTCATGGCGAGTGGGTAAGAAGAAAAGCGGGACATGCTGATTTCGGGTTTGGAATTCAAGAAAATGAATTATTTCTGTTGGAATGTCTGAAGACTTTTTTGAATAAGCATACGAACTTTCAACTCATCGTTTTTCCACATCCAAAGGAACGGAATGATAGTGAATTTCAAACCTTCTATTCAGTTCTTTTTGAGGGAACAAACACCATTATTGCTCCGGTTGAAATGAAATCGAGCGAGAACTTCTTCGACGTAAACATTGGGGTTATGGCTTATTCTACGCTGCTCTTCGAGCGTTTAGCCCTGGGCTACAAAACATTTATTGGCACGAACTTTCAAACTTCATTTCCCATTGAAGGAAGTCCACTTAAAAACCTTTGTCTCTCTAATTACGCCACGTTCGAAGTGGCATTATTGCTTGCCAATGAGGAAACTGAAAAAGAATTCTTCAATCGCTTAGGGCTAAAAAATTATTCCTTGAAGGAATTCCTCGACCAAAAGGTCGTGGAAATTCAAAAATGATTGATTACTTTGCAACCGATGAAAATCAAGTTTGCCGTAGTCGGATGTGGAAGTATTGGGAAGCGACACGTTGCTGTCTTAGACGCTAATCCGGAAATCGAAATCGTTGCGTTGTGCGATAGCCACATTGAGTCGGCGCGCGCACTTTCCGAGTTGTATGGAAATATTCCAGTCTATTCTTCTTTCGATGAAATGTTGAAGAATATTCAAGCCGATGTCATTAACGTAGTTACGCCGCACGCTCTTCATTCCGAACAAAGCATTGCCGCGTTACAAGCAGGATTTAATGTTCTGGTTGAAAAACCTATGTCGCTTTCTGTTGAAGAGGCGAATCGCATGAACGATATAGCAGCGGCTTGCGGAAAGAAATTGTGGGTAGTGAAACAGAACAGGTTCAATGTTCCTGTTATTCTTGCTGAACAAGCCATTCGCGAAGGATGGCTTGGAAAAATATTCATGGTGAAATGTGATGTGTTGTGGAACCGTTACCAAGGTTATTACGACGATTCTCCGTGGAGAGGAAAGATTGAAAAAGAAGGAGGAGCGCTTTTCACACAAGCCAGTCATTTCATAGATTTACTTATCTGGTGGTGCGGAAATGTGGTAAGTGTGAAGGCGAAAGCGGCAACGCAAAATCACAGCATTGAAACCGAAGATAGCGGTGTTGCAGTTATGGAATTTGAAAACGGCGCGCTAGGATCATTGGTATGGACCACTTGCGTCTATGAAAAAAACTACGAAGGAAGTATCACCATTATTGGTGAAAAAGGAAGCATTAAAATTGGCGGTGCCTACTTGAATAAAATTGAATTTTGGAATGTTGAAGGTCATGAATTAGACGCGAATATTGACTTCAACGACAAGCCAAATTCCTACGGAAAATACCAAGGCACAAGTAGCAATCACGATAAAGTTATTGCCGGTATTGTGAAGGAAATTCAGACAGGAATAGGCCAAAATGTAGAAGGAATCGAAGGAGTAAGAAGTGTAGATGCCATTGAAAAAATTTACGCCAACATATTGCAATGAACGAAGTGAAAAAATACACCGCGCAAATTCGTGACGTTCAATTTGGAACAAATGTGACCGTTGTTGAACCTGTGAACTTGTACGAATGTGAAATTGGCAGCGATGTGTTTGTGGGGCCGTTTGTTGAAATTCAGAAAGGAGTAAAAATCGGAGACCGAACGCGTATTCAAAGTCATACTTTCATTTGTGAATTGGTCACTATCGGATCGGATTGTTTCGTTGCACACGGTGTTATGTTCACGAACGATTTATTCAAAGACGGTGGACCTTCCGGAAACGATAAAACCAAATGGTCTTCCACAGAGATCGGGAATCATGTTTCCATTGGTTCGAATGTCACATTGCTTCCTGTAACCATCTGCGATAACGTTGTTATTGGAGCGGGTGCAGTTGTTACAAAAAATATTACTGAACCGGGGGTTTATGTAGGAAATCCCGCAAAAAAAATACGCTAATGCATATCCCATTTGTAGACCTTAAAGCACAATATTTATCCATTCAATCTGAAATGGACAAAGCGATATCTTCTATTATTTCTAACACTTCATTCATTGGCGGACCCGCCGCTGATGCTTTCGAAAAAAGCTACAGCGAATTCATGGGCATGAAGCACACGATTGCATGCGCAAATGGAACCGATAGTTTAGAAATTTTACTTGTCGCCATGGGCATTCAACCCGGTGATGAAGTGATTGTTCCAGCCATCAGTTGGATTAGCACGGCGGAAGCTGTGACTACAGCAGGTGGTGTTCCTGTTTTTGTAGATGTTGATGAGCATTTCCTTATTGACCTTTCGAAAATAGAAGAGCGCATTACACCTCGCACCAAAGCAATCATTCCTGTTCACCTCTATGGGAATCCTGTTGACATGAATGCGCTAATGGCGATTGCAAACAAACACGGCCTACTCGTTCTAGAAGACTGCGCGCAATCGCATGCTGCGGCCGTACACGGTAAAAAAGCAGGAACCTTCGGACACGCCGCAAGCTTTAGTTTTTACCCAGGTAAAAACTTAGGTGCCTACGGCGATGCGGGCGGCATGGTTACCAACAACGACGACATAGCGAAAATCGCCCGAGCCATCGCGAACCACGGGCAAGAAGGAAAACACAACCACACCCGCGAAGGAAGAAATTCGCGCATGGACGGAATTCAAGCAGCTGTGCTAAATACAAAACTTCCGCACCTTGAAACATGGACAGAGGGACGCAGAAAAAATGCGCATTTGTATCATTCAATCTTGAATGAAAATGTGGTGAAGCCGATCGAAAGAGAAGGCTTCCGTCACGTGTTTCACCTATACGTAATTCAACACGAAGACCGCGACGGACTAATGGCAAAACTGAAAGAAGCGCAAATAGACACTGCTGTGCATTACCCCGTTCCATTGCCGTTGATGCCTTGTTACACCTCACGCTTTCATCACACCGAAGCTGACTATCCAGTTGCAGCAAGACTAGCAAAACGAATTCTTTCACTACCGATGTATTCGGAACTCACGCACGATCAAATTGCCTACGTAGCCGCGCATGTAAATGCCAACTACTAAAAAACATATCATACTTGTCAATTATGACTTCCCTCCCAACAAAGGAATTGGAGGAAGGCGTTGGGGTAAGTTAGCAAAAGAATTCGCAGAGCAAAATTGCATTGTTCATGTAATAAAAGCAGAAGCGCTGAGCGACACAGAAAAATCTGTTTGGAGCGAAGAGGTGAATAGTAAAAACATTTATGTTCATTCACTGCCTCGTGTCTACCCTAAGATTCTTCTTGGTCAGCCCAAAAGTTTTCTAGAAAAAATTCAATACCGAAAAGCGCTTAATTCCATAAAAAAGAATTTCAAAGGAACTCCGTACGATATTAGTTTGGGTTGGGAACAAAACCTTGTTCCCAAACTTAATGATGTGGTGAAAAAATTTCCAATCGAATGGATCTTCGCAACAGGTGCCCCCTGGGATATGCTTCGTGCAGTTGCTGAATGGAAGAAGGATCATCCTTCTATAAAATACTGGGCAGATTTCCGCGACCCTTGGCTGAATGCGCGCAACTACGGCATGCCGTTTTTAAGTCCTGAGAAAAAGAAAGAAGAAGAGAATAAAGCGCAAAGCGTTCTTCAAAATGCAACCGTACTTTCTGCACCCGCCATGCCGATATTGGAGCATTTTTCTTCGTTGAATCTCATTGATTCAACCAATAATAAATTCTTTCACTTAAAGCACTTTCATTCGGAACCGAAACTTACCGAACAATCGTTCGGTTTCTCTTCTACAGAAATAATCATTGAATACGGCGGCGAAATTTATTTAGACACTGAGACTTACCTCCACCAGCTTGCGAAAGATTTAACAAAACTTCGCGAGTTCAACACCGCTCTGTACGAGAGACTGAACATAAACTTCCACTCTTCAAGTTTCGGGAAAATACAGTCTATTTTCAAGCACCATCCTTGTGTTCGTATTTCAGATTCAATTGGAAAAAAGATTGAAGACCGCATTGCCCAAGCCCATTGGTGTGTCATACTGCTCGCTGAACACAACAAAGATTTCTTCACCACGAAATACTTCGAATACCAAACCCTCGGAACTCCTTACTTATACCTTGGAGCGTACGGTGACGTGCAACAAATCATTGAAGAAGAAAACAGAGGAACAACCTGGGGTAATTTCTTCCAAAGACTTCTTGAAAACAACCCATTAAATCCAAGCGATTTCAATCAAGAAGCAAGCGACAATAATTCCCTGTCATTTCGTGTGACTGAAATGTTGGAACACATGAAATCATTTCATTAATTCATGAAGATTTTATTCTATTCTCCGCATCCAACCCTTTATCTCGAAGCTCCAACAGGCTACGGAAGTCATATGCGTGGCATGATTCAAGGCTTTTGTGATGATGGACATACGGTCGAAGTTTTGGTAATGGGTAAGGCTCCGAATACAGGATCAATCAATTCAAATCCTAAAAACTTCAAATCGCTTGTAAAGAAGTTCATTCCAAAAATTATTTGGAGAACTCTCAAAGAAATTCAGCAGATTCGATTCGATAAGCACGCAGCCAAAGAACTTCAAGAAGCCATTCAAACATTCAATCCGGATATGGTTTACGAACGTTCAGCGTGGATGAGCAATGGAAGTATTGAAGTTGTGAAACCTTTCAAAACAAAACACATTGTAGAAATTAATGCTCCGTTCGAAGAAGAAGTAGAAGAATTTGAAAACGCATCTTCCTTCATTGCATTCGTTGGCACAAAGAAATTGAAGCACTTGTTACAATCGGCCAATCTTGTTGCACCCATCACGAGTTCACTTCAAAAACACATAGTTAAAAATTACGATATCAATCCACGTCAATGTCTCGTAGTTCCGAATGCCATTGACAAAGCAGAAATTCAAATCACGGATTCTCGCGTTGAAGAAATTCGAAGAAATTTGGATCTAACTAATAAAACAGTTGTTGGATTTGTCGGATCTATTTTCCCTTATCACGGCGTTGGCAGGCTGATTCAAGCCGTTGCAAATTTGAACAATTCCAATGTCGTTCTGCTCATAGTTGGCGATGGATATATGATTCCTGAATTAAAAGAACAAGCGAAAATAATCGGCTTGTCTTCACGCGTTCATTTTACAGGATCGGTTCGTAAAGAAGACGTCTACAATTACATAACTGCAATGGATGTAGTTACTCTTCCGAATACCGAATGGTATTGTTCACCAGTTAAATTGTTTGAATATGGAGCGCTTGGAAAAACAATTCTCGCTGTTAATGAAGCCGGAGTTTCGGATGTCATGTCCAACGAGGAAGGTGTATTGTTTGAAAACAACGATACTGCATTTCAAGAAGCGCTGCTCACTTCTATAACAGATGTTGAGGAACTTCAAATAAAAGCGGGAAGATTTCAAGAAAAAATTCTCAGTAATCACACCTGGAGAGCCAATGCGCATAAAATTATTCAGCAAATAAATTCAGTGCAATGAACATTTGTTTGCTCACCGACGGTATTACACCCTACGTCACTGGAGGCATGCAGCGTCACAGTTTCAATTTGTGCAATGAATTGTTAAAGCTAGGAAATACCGTGACACTGGTTCACTGTGTCTACGGTAAAACTTCACTTCCAAAAAAAGAAGAGGTTCGAAGTCTATTCGAAAACACAGAAAAATTAACAGTGTATTCGCTTCGGTTTCCTGCTTCGAGTGGCATGCCCGGACATTACATTAAAGAATCCTATCAGTATTCATTTGCCATATCTGAATTACTAAAAGACAAATTCAAATCCTTTGACATCATCTACGTCAAAGGATTCAGCGGTTGGGATTTGTTGCAGCAAAGAAAGAAAGACAAGATTAAAACGGGACCTATTCTTGTGAATTTTCATGGGTTGGAAATGTTTCAATCACCAGCTTCCTTTGGAGAACGACTGAAATCATACTTATTGAAGTCTCCCGTAAAATGGAACTTAAATCAAGCAGATTACTGCATTTCGTATGGGGGGAAAATCACCTCACTCTTGAATCGTATTGGAATTCCTCAATCAAAAATATTAGTTATTCCCGGCGCTGTTAGCGACAACACTTTGCTCGATAAAAGAAAACTTCCAGTGAATTCAAAATTTCTTTTTGTTGGTCGATATGAGCGACGAAAAGGAATTGAAGAGCTCATGCAAGTAGTTGCATCCATGCCCGAATTGGAAATTTCATTTGTGGGAAGTATTCCTCCTTCCAAAAAAATTAATCGAGCCAACATTCACTACTACGGGGAAGTGAAAGAGGTAAACGCGTTGAATAAAATTTTGGACGAACACACGTTTATAATTGCACCGTCACATTCGGAAGGCATGCCGAATGTGTTGTTGGAAGGAATGAGTCGAGGATTAATTCCTATCGCTACGAGGGTTGGAGCGGTAGAAGAGCTGATTGACAACACTAACGGATTTTTAATTGAACCAAAAAGTGTTGACGCCATTAGCAAGTCAATCCAAGCAGCTTTGGAGTTGGGTCAAGATGAAGTTCTCCAGTTGTCTACACAATCAATTCATAAAATCAAGTCGAAATTCACTTGGTCCCTAATAACCGCCGAAACCATAGATATTTTTCAACGCGTCCTTGAAAAGTCTTAATTTCACCACAAAGAAAATTTCGGTGAAGAAGGAGTATTTTAAAGGACTTGATAGTTTGCGCTTTTTTGCTGCTTTGGCGGTCTTCTTCACGCACGTTGAATTAATTAAAAAATTCACAGGTTTCGGAAGTCACTGGATCGATCCGGAAGAGCGAATCACCAAGTTCACCGTTTTCCAATCGGTTATGTCAAAAGAAATTGACCCCCTCTCTCCGCTTATCGCATACAGCAGTGCTTTAGGAGTGGTGTTCTTTTTTGTGCTCAGTGGATTTCTCATTACATTTTTACTTCTAAAAGAAAAGGAACAAAACAACTCCATTGCGATTAAGAAATTCTATTTACGCAGAGCCCTTCGAATTTGGCCTCTGTACTACTTGATTTTCATTCTTGGATTTTTTGTTCTTCCCTACTTTGATTTTTTTGCGGTTCCGGGACAAGACAACTTCTTCCAACAGAATTTCTGGGGAAACCTTCTGCTGTATGCTTGCTTTATGCCGAACCTAGCTTTTGCGATATACACAACAGCAGTTCCAAACATAGGCCAATCTTGGTCTATAGGCGTAGAAGAACAATTTTATCTTTTATGGCCTTTGCTCATTCGGAAAAGCAAAAATGTACTCAAATCTATTCTTTGGATAGCAGGAACAATTATCACTTTAAAAGGGTTAATACTCCTTTCTGCGCCATTTGTAAAAATTGAGTCTCTTATAGTCCTCAAAAAATTTCTAGCCATGTCGAAACTTGAGTGCATGGCGTTAGGTGGCCTAGGAGCTTATTTTCTTTTCCACAAAAAGGAACAATTACTTCATATAATCTATAAACCTCTATCGCAGATTCTTTCGGTAATCATGATTCCTATTCTCATTTATTTCATCCCAACGGCCCTTGAAGATATTCTTCATTTGCTTTTTTCAATTTCATTCTTGGTTATCATTTTAAATGTTGCGGGCAATGAAAAATCATTATTAAAATTTGAAAATCGTGTTCTACAATATCTAGGAAGAATATCTTATGGTTTCTACATGTTCCATGTTATGTGTATTGTCTTCACTATTCATACGCTGGATAAATACATTGGACTTAACAACGACATTACTACTCCACAGCACATCCTTCTATATGGTATTTCATTCTTACTTACAGTGGCTGTATCTTCGTTAAGTTATCATATTTTTGAAATGGCGTTCATACGTCTAAAAGATAAATACGCACAACCCAAACTAACGACCGAAACCGCACAAGAAGATGTTTAGATGGTTTACAGTTATTTCCATTTTTATTTCCATCTTTATTTCTTCGTATGTCTTTTTTAAAGAACCATTCGAGGCATACATCAGTTATCTCGCTTTTGTCATTTTCTTCCCTATTTTCTTTACCAAATTCGGATTGCCTAGATGGCCTGTGCTGCTGTTCTTTCCATTATTGATTTCCGGAATTGTTTACGTTGCTGCAGGACAAAACACATCGACGATGTTCACCAAGATTTTTGTTGGATTCTTTGCCTCGGTGCTCTTCTATCACTACGTTATTCAAGTTTTCGATTTTAAATTGAAGGAGCTCTTCAAGTACTACATGGCAGGGGCACTTCTTGTATCTTTCATCGGAATTTTTCAATTAATTTCCTATTTCGTTGGATTTACTCCTGGTTACAATTACAACTGGCTGTTCAATAAATGGAGTTTAACGGAAGGGGGAATTGGATTGCGTTTGAACTCTGTTTTCTCCGAACCTTCTTATTTCGCAGCTGTTATTGCTCCTGCTTTCTTTGTTTCCTTGTACAACACAATCGCTCGAAAAACACTATTCATTAAGCGGTGGCACGGATTGGTAATTATTCTTGCCTACTTACTCACCTATTCCAGTCTTGGTATCATTGGTATTTTCGCAGCAATTGTGCTTTTTTTGCTCAACCTTGGAGTTGTAAAATACTCCATCATCTTCGTCCCGCTATTCATTTTCTCCTTCGATTACGCTTACAAGAACGTTCCGGAATTTACCAATCGATGGGACGGTACATTCACCATGTTTGAAACTAAGAACTACAAGAGCTACGACATTCACGGTTCAAGTTTCGTATTGTACAACAACTATCAGATCGCACTTGAAAACTTCAAACGTCATCCACTTTTCGGAACGGGCCTCGGCTCTCACCCCATTGCATTCGATAAATACTCCCTGACCAATCTAACGGGAGCGGTAGACATCGAGTTCAACAAGATGGATGCAAACTCTATGGCACTTCGTCTCATGTCAGAAACAGGGATTTACGGATTGGTTGTCATGTTCTACATCTTGTTTAAGTGTTGGATTTTCAAACAGCGGGCGGCTTCAGAAGAACATTGGGTCATGTCGAATGGTATAGCCCTCATTATTATTCTATACCTCGCTCGACAAGGACACTACTTCTTAAATGGATTTCCCTTTTTCTTGTGGATGTATTTCTATTTGGCGAAAGACAATAAGATTGAACTCGCAGCGCAAGAAGAAGCAAAAGCAGCGCTCGAAATTCCCGCATGAAAATTCTAATTCTATATCGCGAATTAGCCGGTTATACCGCGGAGTGCTTGAATAAACTAGCGGAAATTCACGAATTGCTTGTGGTGCATTACCCGATTAACGCAGAAGCTCCGTTCCAATTTCATTTCAACCCGAACATTCAACTTGCATCGAAAACTGAAATAAGGTTAGAGAATCTTATTTTATTTAATCCTAAGTTCATTCTTTGCAGCGGTTGGAGCGACGCAGAATATATTGAATGGACAAGTAACTTGAAACGTCCAACAGCCTTGGCTTTCGACACTATGTGGCAATCGAACTTGAAATTTACTTTAGGAAGTATTTATTTCAAATTGAAATACAAAAAGTTGTTTCACTTCGCATTCATTCCTGGAAATGCACAAATGAAAACAGCGCAAAAATTAGGCTTTTCCTTCAAAAATATTTTGAACGGTTTCTACACTTGTGAAGATGTTTTCCGAACAAATCGAAAAGAACTTTCGAAAGAGAAAGAACTGTGGTGCGTAGCAAGATATATTTCCGTAAAGAACCTCGATTTCCTTTGTGAAACATTTCTTTCCATTCCACCGAATGAACGTTCGGGTTGGACACTAAACCTTGCTGGCACAGGAGAATTGTTTCCAAATAGAGCAACAAACGACGCCATTGTACACCACGGATTTGTTCAACCCAACGAGTTAAGCGAAAAACTAGAAAAGGCCTCCGTCTTTGTTTTACCCAGTCTCTATGAACCTTGGGGAGTTGTTGTTCATGAAATGGCATCGCTTGGAAAACCTTTGTTACTATCAAGTGCTGTAGGTGCCAAGCTGGATTTATTGGTGGAAGGAAAGAATGGCTATTCCTTCAATCCGCATTCATCAGAAGATTTAAAAACACAGCTCCTGAAAATATTCAACGCTTCGCAAGTTGACCTTCAATCCATGGGAAATGAGAGTGCAGCGCTAGCAATGCAATTCTCTTCCGATCTTTGGGTAAATCAATTCACCAAAATGCTGAAAGCCTCATGTGCGGAATAAGTGCCATCATTCATCCGAAAGAAAAGCATCTTGTTCGAGAAACACTCGAGCGCATGAATGCTGCAATGGCTCACCGCGGGCCAGATGCAGATGGTATTTACTCGAACGAACACATTGGCCTAGGACACAGGCGTCTTTCAATCATAGACACGGAAAATTCTGCCAATCAACCCATGCTTTCAACCAACAAAAAATGCGTCATTGCCTTCAACGGTGAGATATACAATTATGTTGAATTGAAAGCAAATGAACTTCAAGGAGTCGCATTTCAAACCGAAAGTGACACCGAAGTAATTCTCGAACTGTTTCAGAAATATGGTGTTGAATGTCTTTCAAAATTGAAGGGCATGTTTGCGTTCGTACTGCACAACATTGAGACTACCGAAACTTTCGTGGTTCGTGATCGTTACGGCATGAAGCCGTTGTATTATTCTATTCAGAATAACGGATGTTTCATTGCTTCTGAGCTGCGTGCTCTGCTCGCTAGCAATGCTATTCCAAGAAAATTAAATCGCAGTGCTCTCGAAGAATACATTGAAACCCAAACAGTTTATGCGCCGAACACTTTGATTGAACATGTTCAATTGCTCGAGGCGGGACATTACTTGTATTTCAAGAAAAATGAAACAACGAAGCATTGCTATTACCGCCTTTTAGATGATACTTCGTATGAATTGTCGGATAAAAAAAATGCGCAAGAATTGTTGCGCTCAACCATGCGTGAGTCTGTTATGCAACACATGCGCGCTGATGTTCCGTTCGGTGCATTTTTGAGTGGAGGAATTGATTCCTCATTGCTCGTTGGATTAATGAGTGAAGTTCGAACTGAAAAAATAAATACGTTTCAAATTTCATTTGAAGAAGAGGCCTTCGACGAACGAAAATATGCGCAACTCGTTGCCCAGAAATTCAACACAAATCATCACGAAATAAACCTAAGCGCAAATGACTTTCTAAAAGATATTCCAGCTGCAGTGGCATCAATCGATTTTCCAAGTGGCGACGGACCGAATACTTACGCCGTCTCGAAAGCTGCGAAAGAAGCGGGTATTACAGTAGCCATTTCTGGTTTAGGCGGCGATGAATTGTTTGCGGGATATCCCGTTTTTCAATACATGCAAAGCATTGAAAAATCTTTTCTATTGAAGCTGTCTCATCCCTTGAGAAGATCGGCTTCGGCATTACTGAAAGCTACTTCTTCAAGCAGATCCATTCGCAAAAAAGCAGAGCTTTTAGGATTACCAAAAGCCAATTTAGCTTCAGCTTTTCCATTGGTAAGAAATGTTTGGAAGGCCAATGAGTTAATCGTGAGAACAACGAAGCACTTCGAAATTGAAAACAATTTCAATTTCATATTTGACAAAAAAGCTCCTCTTTTAAATCGCGTCTCTGCTGCAGAAATAGAGTCATACATGCAACACGTGTTGCTTCGTGATAGCGATCAAATGAGCATGGCACATTCATTAGAAATTCGAGTTCCATTCTTAGATCATCAAGTGGTTGAATTGGCTACACATCTTTCCAATGACTTGAAATTTCCAACTACACCCAAAAAATTTCTCACGGAAACGTTTCCAGATATTCTTCCAGATGAAGTAGTGAACAGAAAGAAAATGGGATTCACGTTACCTTGGAGCATATGGATGAAAAATGAGCTTAGAGACTTTACCGAATCTGGATTTCAAGTATTGTACGACCAAGAAGTGGTGAATGAAGGTGTTTTGAAAAATGCTTGGAGGAAATTTCTTCAAGGAAGTGAAGAAAAGTCGTTCATTTCCTTTTGGCACCTTTCTGTCTTAGGCCATTGGATGAAAAACAATCACATTAATTTCAAGTCATGAAAATAATGGTATTCACCGATTGGTTTTATCCGGGATCGCAAGCAGGTGGTCCTATACAATCGTTGATTTCATTCATGAAGAATAGCGAAGATAGTTTTTATGTTGTAACAAGAAACACCGATTTAAACGGCACAATTCCGTATTCTACAGTTCATTCAGATTCATGGCAACAGAGTTTTCAAGAAAACATTCAAGTCTATTATTTGAATGAAGGTGCGCTCAATGAACATTTCATTTTAAGTATTTATAATGAAATAAATCCCGATAGAGTTTACTTGAATTCCATGTGGTCGCCGAAATTTTCATTGCTTCCTCTGAAGGTCTTTCGTTCAATTGGATTTAGTACTAATGTTTTTCTTGCACCGCGCGGAATGCTCAAAACAGCGGCATTCAAACAAAAAGGATTCAAGAAAAAATTGTTTTTATTGTTTTCTAAATTCATTAAAATTTATTCGAACATCACTTGGCACGCGACAAGCGAAATAGAAAAAGAGGAAATACTTCAAAAATTTCCGAAAGCAAACATTCGTATTGCGCCAAATATTTCTAACGCAACAATATCCCCTCAAGCCAAGGAAATGACCTCACCCTTCCGGGTATTATCCGCTGGAAGAATAAGTCCTGAAAAAGGCTACTACGAGGCACTAGAAGCTATTCGCACTTGGAATCCGAAAAGTGAAATCCATTGGGATATTGTGGGCTTGGAAGAAAATGCAGAACTCGTCAACGCAATTCAATTGTCTTCAACAGAAAGTCCTAACATTCACGTTCAAATGCACGGACATAAAAATCAAGATGAACTGAAAACGTTTTACGAAAAGGCACATCTTTTCTTCTTGCCTTCTCGTGGTGAAAATTACGGACACGCCATAGCAGAAGCCCTTTCCAATGGTATTCCTATTGTCATTTCTGATCAAACCCCTTGGAAAAATCTTGAAGTAGAATTCGCAGGAAAATCTTCTTCGCTCAATCCAAAAGAACTTACCGAATCACTCGATTTCTTCTTGAACCTATCAAAAGCAGATTATCTACTTTGGTCAGCAGGCGCTATCAAATACGCTTCACAACACGTGAACTCTCCAGAAACCCTCGCTCTGAACAGAGGCCTCTTCAAATAATTCCTCTTCCGAAGGACCTTTTGAAACATCTTGCTTCGCATCTTTCCCTCAGAATAAATTACGTTCCCTTAACAATTTCAATAAAGAATAGTTGTTAATTTGCCACATACAATTCCACAATGAACTTAGTCGTACTTTCTAGAAATGTGAAGCTTTATAGCACGAGACGTTTGGTTGAGGCCGCTCAGAAAAGAGGCCACGAAATTCGCGTCATCGATCACTCGAAGTGCGACTTAGTCATTGAAAAAAGAAAACCAAAAGTTCTTTATCGTGGTGAGGAAATTACCGGCGTAAATGCTGTTATTCCGCGTATTGGAGCTTCTGTAACCTTTTATGGAACAGCAGTGGTTCGTCAGTTTGAAATGATGAACGTTTTCACAGCGGTGGAATCGCAAGCTTTGGTTCGTTCACGCGACAAACTGCGCAGCTTGCAAATCCTCTCGCGCGCGGGCCTGGGACTTCCGAAAACAGTATTTACCAACTATTCAAAAGATGTTGAACGAACACTGAAAGAAGTTGGCGGAGCACCTGTAATTATTAAGCTTCTCGAAGGAACACAAGGCCTCGGTGTTGTGCTTGCTGAAAATAAAAAAGCCGCTGTTTCGGTAATTGAAGCGTTCAACGGTTTGAAAGCACGTGTTATCGTTCAAGAGTTCATTACTGAATCTCGCGGAGAAGACATTCGTGCGTTTGTAGTAGACGGACATGTTGTTGGCGCCATGGTACGCACAGCCAAAGATGGAGAATTCAGAAGTAATCTTCATAGAGGTGGCACCGCGAAAGTTGTTGAGCTTACCCTTGAAGAGGAAATTGCGGCAATCAAAGCGGCAAATGCTATGAAACTCGGAATTGCGGGTGTTGATATGCTTCGCAGTGAAAGAGGTCCATTGATTATTGAAGTAAACTCCTCGCCAGGGCTAGAAGGAATTGAAATGGCAACGGGTGTGGATATTGCTGGACAAATCATCAAGTATATTGAAAAGAACGTGTAAATAGTTCTGCTTGTTTGTGGGCGCTTCGGTGTAAATTGCGGAAAAAATTTACCATGCGTTTCGGAACCAAAGCCATTCACGCGGGACAAGAGCCCGATCCAACTACAGGAGCCATCATGACTCCTATTTATCAGACATCAACTTACGTTCAGGAGTCTCCAGGAGTTCATAAGGGATATGCCTATGCGCGTGGAAAAAATCCAACTCGCGTTGCGCTTGAACGTTGTTTGGCTGAATTGGAAAATGCAAAACATGGATTGTGTTTCTCAAGCGGTATGGGCGCAGCAGACGCTATCATTAAGTTACTTGTTCCCGGTGACGAAGTCATTGCTACAGATGATTTGTACGGCGGAAGCTACCGCATGTTCACGAAAGTTTTTGCGAAATATGGAATCGTATTTCACTTCGTAGATATGCACGATTTCGATGCACTTGAAAGAACAGTTAACGCTAAGACAAAAATGTTATGGGTGGAAACTCCAACCAACCCCATGATGAAAATCATAGACATTGAAAAGTGCGTAGAATTTGCAAAAAAACACAATTTGATTTCTGTCATAGACAACACATTCGCCTCACCATACCTTCAAAATCCGTTAGACATGAATGCGGATATTGTTATGCACAGCGCAACGAAATACTTGAACGGACACAGCGATGTTGTGATGGGCGCCTTGTGCACCAACGACGACAACTTGTATGAGCAATTGGCATTCATTGCGAATTCATGCGGAGCCACACCGGGTCCACAAGACAGCTTCTTGGTATTGCGCGGTTTGAAAACTTTGCATGTTCGTATGGAGAGACACTGCTCAAACGGTGTTGTAGTTGCGAACTTCCTAGCTAATCATCCTAAGGTTGAAAAAGTTTACTGGCCTGGTTTCCCTTCACATCCAAATCATGAAGTTGCGAAAAAACAAATGCACGATTTCGGTGGAATGATTTCCTTCAGTTTGAAAGGTGATCGTTTCGAAGATGCTTCTACCCTAGCGCAAAACGTTCATGTATTCTCTTTAGCTGAATCTCTTGGTGGAGTAGAATCATTGCTTGGTCATCCGGCCTCCATGACGCATGCTTCAATACCAAAAGCTGAAAGAGAAAAAAGCGGAATTACCGATTCATTGTTGAGATTAAGCGTTGGAATTGAAGACGCAGAAGACTTAATTGAAGATTTAACAAATGCATTAAATGCAATCTAATATGAGTAAGAAAAACGTTGCCGTTGTTGGGGCAGGATTGGTTGGAAGTTTATGGACGGTATACCTCGCGAAGCGCGGATACAACGTTTCTGTCTTCGACAGAAGATCAGACATTCGCAACGTGAAAGTTGTTCAAGGAAAAAGTATAAATCTCGCCCTAAGTGATCGTGGATGGAGAGGTCTTGAGGGCGCAGGTATTCGCAAAGAAATTGAAGAGGTAGCCATTCCCATGAGCGGAAGATTGATGCACGCTGTGAACGGTGAACTTACCTACCAACCATACGGAAAGGAAGGACAAGCCATCTATAGTGTTTCAAGAGGAATTTTGAATCAGACATTGGTGCGATGTGCCTCTGAATTTGAGAACGTATCATTGAACTTCGAACATAAATGTATCGATGTTGAATTAGATACGAATACGATTGTTTTCGAAGGAAAAAAAGGCGAGCCTATTCGCCAACAATTCGATCAGATATTCGGAACAGACGGTGCATTCAGCGCTGTTCGTGCACGTATGACGAGACTTGATCGCAACGAATATTCGCAATCCTATTTAGATCACGGCTACAAGGAGTTAGAGATTCCAGCGAACGAAGATGGAACGCACAAAATGCGTCACGACTGTTTGCACATATGGCCACGCGGAGAGTTCATGATGATTGCACTGCCGAACATCGATGGAAGTTTCACTTGCACACTCTTCTTTCCTTTTGAAGGCGAAGTCTCTTTCGAGAAATTGAAAACAGACCAAGACGTTCTTGATTTCTTCGAGAAATATTTCCCAGATGCGAAAGCAATGATGCCGGAATTGTTGCTCGATTTCAATACGAATCCTACCGCAAGTTTAGTCATGACCAAATGCAATCCTTGGAACTACAAAAACCAAGTGGCGCTTATGGGAGATTCTGCACATGCGATTGTTCCGTTTTACGGACAAGGCATGAATAGCGGGTTTGAAGACTGCAGTGAACTTGATCGCCTCATGACTGAACTGGGTGAAGACCATCCAGAACTATTGAAAGAATACGGGAAAATGCGCAAGCCAAACGGTGACGCAATATTGGAATTAGCCCTTCGCAATTACATTGAAATGCGCGATTTAACAGCCGACAAAGATTTCCTTCTTCAGAAAAAAATTGAAGGAAGATTCGCAAGCAAACATCCAGAAAAATGGATCCCACTTTATTCGCAGGTTACCTTCAGTCACATTCCGTATCACGAAGCCTTAAGCAGTGGAATTCGTCAGAATGAAATCATGAAGGAAGTCATGAACAGACCCGATATTGAAGCGGTTTGGGACAGCGAAGAAATTGAAAACGAAATTCTGAAGCGTATCTAAAATTGCATGCGCATTTGCAGTGTGCAATCTGTTTTTCGAAATCCTTCAATGGCCGAATCTCCTGAAGATATTTGGTCTCTGTCGATGTACGTCCATTGCGCAACTCGAATCCATAAATCTATATTTCTTCGAACATCAAATTTGAAAATACCATAGATTCTCGCTCCCTTTCCGTAATACGCGGGAATGCTGTAACTGTATAGAACATCGTTCTCATAGGCATACAATCTAGCGTTCCAAGCGTCTGTTTGAAACAAGGCGTAACGGAAGGTTATCGTGCAAGGCACTCCCATTTTCTTCCAAATCACATCTTGAAAAACGAGATATCCATTTTCAGTTGGAAGTCCTTCTTCGTTGGTTTTCACAAACTCTAGACGACTGTGTAACTTCAAACTTTCTGTTGGACTGAAGACAAAATTTAATCGAATTTGCTCCGATAATTTATCGACTGGAAAATCAATTCGATTCAGCACATTGCGATCTACAGAAGTTCTGCGAATGCGCCAGCGCGCATAGAATTCATGCTTCTTATCTGGTTTGTAATTGAACTGAATAACATTATCGGTGAAGCTCGAAGGGCCTGTCACTTGGTAACGCAGCCAAGGGTATTGAACCCCATCTGAATAAGCATTAACACTTATCTTTTTTGAAAGCTGCGCTTGCACACTGACATACATTCCCCGCTCATTCGATGGAAAAACACTACTTCCCTCGGCAATAACATTCGAATACACAGATTGAAAATCTTGATCGAAATTCCGAAATAAAGCCGTTGCTGAAACGCGCGAATGCAACGCTGCAGTGAGTCCCGTAACGTATGCCCATGCATGATTCGAACTGCGCGAAACCTCTCCAAACAGCGAAACATTTTGCCATACACCTTCCGCATACATTCCAACAGCACTCTGTGTTTGCCCCTCGAATTTCCCGTTCGCATACCAATCTGTTCGTGCTGCAATAGAATCGCTCAAACTTCGGTGAACAGCGACAGTTCCCAATTTCCACATGCCTTTTTGAACTTGGATATTTCCTCCTGATACAATTTCAGTCAGCATATTCTTCTTAGCGATTTCGCTTTCGGTTCTGTGCAGACCTCCCAAAAGAATTGAGCTTACGACCATGCCATCATCAGTGAGAACAGTATCTGCATTGAATGTAGCGTCTAACTTTCTTCGCGAAGCGAAAGCCGTTGCACTTAAGAATTTATTTCCAACGGTAATTCCTGCACCTCGAAAAAACGAACTCTCGTTCACAGAAGAATACGGCTTCAACCCTTGCGCATTGCGTTTCACTTGCACACTGAACGAAGACTTCCCAAATGCCATGCTGTTCCAACAAGTAAGCCCTTGTCCAAACTGAACCTGGTAATCGCCAATAACCAATTGCTTCAACGCTTTCGCTTCTCGAATAAACAATGAGGCGCTTTTGAAATCGGGTCCACTACTTAATGGTTCTCCCACATCATTTTCGAAGGTCATTCCAACCATAATATTTCTTCGGTATTGAAACCGATAACGCATGTATGAACCGTATTCACTTCCTAAAAAATTCTTTTTTCCAGTGAGCGGATCTGGAATAAATCCCGCTTGTTCTTGAAGCGTTCGTTTCGAACGAAGCATAATGTCGTGTGTTCCTTCTTCTCGTAATCTTCGAAATGAAAAATCAGAAAACCCATCGTCTTCATTCACATACACAAACGGCTGTATCCACCGAATGGTGGGCACATCCATTCCAGCCACACTCTGCAATTCAAAGATGCTTTTCAATTTTCCAAAGTAATCCATATGTTTGAAAAGTGCATTTATCTGAGTGTCACTGAGTACTAACAGCGATTGCAAGGAAAGGGCGTCAGCTGTGTTCAAATTAATCGGATGGCGAGCGAAGTAGGTCAAGTCTTCTGTGAGAGAAGAATAATCCACGTCACTTCCCTCTTCCATAAAACTTGAAATTGTTTCAATGCGCTGTTCAACCAGCGCGTTGCTTTCTTCCTGAGCGAAAAGAGCAATTCCCTTCCAACCGAAAAGAAAAAAAAGAAGGCACTTACTTTTCCATTCCATATCTCAAAGAGATTTGAGGAGTTAAGCCCAATTGCGGATGAACAACTGCGGCCGCATCGAACGAATAGTTCTTCAATCGAGCGCCAACACCTAGCGACCATGTCTGCCAGAAGGTGTTCATCCCGAACCGAATCGCGAAAACTTCTGCCGGAAAATATTCCAATCCGAAACTGTAACTCACAGCCGATTGAGCGTTCGTCGTTGAAATCACTTGAGCTGAGATCACCACTTGTTCTCCGAAAGAATAGGTCGTTCCAATACGAAGAGATGCGGGCAATTCCTCTTCATTCTTCAATGCGCTAGCAGGAAGATCAATCACTGCCGCCCATTTCCAATCTTTTCGAACATCATACGTTGCGCCTATGTTCGTCCAAAGGGTATGCGCCTTTCCGTAGCCGTTACTAATTCGGGTGGAAGAATAACCGAAAGTCCCAGACACCTTGAATTTATCTGAAAGCGGAAGGGCGTAACCGAGGTTCATGCGTTGCCGATTAAATTCAGTATTCCCATAAGATTGGAATACCACCCCCATAACTCCAGTTCCTAAATGATGTAAAATGGACACTCCAGCGTCTTTAATCTCCGAAATTCCATAGGGAATTTGACCATAAAACGCGTAAGAACTCCCCTTGAATTGAGCAGAAGCCGACAAGTTGTTGAATCCTGAAAAAGCATCGGATTGTGTAATTGCACTTCCGCTAAGTGCGGCCATTCGGGCACCACAGACATCTTGAGCAAAATTCTCAGCAGCGAATTGCAGCGTGAAGCACAGTAAAAAAGGGAAATATTTCATCTATTTAAGTTAATCCAGAAGAGAAAAACTTTCATAATCCAAGAAGCATTGTATATTTGCACCGCAACATGCGCATGTGGCGTAATTGGTAGCCGCGCTAGACTTAGGATCTAGTGCCGTGAGGCGTGGGGGTTCGAGTCCCTCCATGCGCACTTGAAAAGCGGAGGTCAACCCTCCGCTTTTGTTTTTATCTTTGCACTCTATTTTCAAACCTTCCATGGGCAAATACAGGGAAATCAAAGGAATATCGCTTCCACAAATAGCGAACGACATACAAGCATACTGGCAAGCGGAAAACATTTTCCAGCGCAGTATCACTGAACGCGAAGGCGGACAGCCGTTCGTGTTTTTCGAAGGGCCACCTTCTGCGAACGGAATGCCCGGCATTCACCACGTCATGGCGCGTTCCATTAAAGACATCTTCTGTCGTTACCAAACCCTACTTGGAAAACAAGTCCACCGCAAAGCGGGTTGGGACACGCACGGACTTCCAATTGAATTAAGCGTTGAGAAAACACTAGGCATTACGAAAGAAGACATAGGCAAAACCATTTCGGTGGAGGAATACAACAACGCTTGCCGCAAGGAAGTTATGAAATATACCGACCTCTGGGAAAAGTTAACCAAAGACATGGGCTACTGGGTCGATATGAATGACCCCTACGTTACCTACGACAACAAATACATTGAAACCGTTTGGTGGTTGATTCAGCAACTGAACAAAAAGAATCTCTTATACAAGGGCTACACCATTCAGCCGTATTCTCCAGCTGCTGGAACCGGATTGAGTTCTCACGAATTAAATCAGCCCGGTTGTTACAAAGAAGTGAAAGACACTTCGGCTGTTGCGCAATTCAAATTGATTGATGCAAATGATGCGCTGAATGTGAATACGGATCTACCTATTTATGTTTTAGCCTGGACGACTACTCCGTGGACCTTGCCATCCAACGTGGCTTTGGCCGTTGGCGAAAAAATTAATTATTCTCTTGTTGAATCGCTCACTCCATTTGGAAATGACCGTGCTTATTTCATTGTTGCTTCTGCTCTTCGTGAAAAATATTTTCCTGAAGCGAACGGAGAAAACTTTGAAGAGTTCAACACAGGAGACAAGAAAATTCCGAATAAAACGGTATCTGAAATTTCTGGAAAAGAACTTTTGAATCTTCGCTACGAGCAATTACTTCCTTTCGTACAACCGAACGATGGTGATGCTTTCAAGATAATTGCAGGAGATTTTGTTACTACGGAAGATGGAACGGGTATTGTACACATTGCACCAAGTTTCGGTGCAGATGACTTCCGCATAGCGAAACAAAATGGCATGGGCAATCTAACACTTGTCGATCGCAGAGGACGTTTTCTTCCAGAAATACAAGACGGTAAATTTTTATTCGGGGAAGAATTCGTGAAAGAAGCGTATTACTCAGACGAAGAGAAAGCCTTTGAGTTAGCGAAACAAAAAGCAAGTTTAGGTGGTATAATTAAAGACACCGACAAGCTTCAGTACTTAAGCGTTGACGATCGTATTGTTTTGAAACTTCAGACCGAAGGGAAATTATTTAAGAAAGAAAAATACGCGCACAACTATCCCCATTGCTGGAGAACAGACAAACCTATTCTCTATTATCCATTGGATTCTTGGTTCATTAAAGTTCCGGAAAAACGCAATCGTTTGGTGGAATTGAACAACACCATTCAATGGAAACCAGAATCTACTGGCACTGGAAGATTTGGAAATTGGTTGGAAAACGCGAACGATTGGAATCTTTCTCGTAGTCGCTTTTGGGGAATTCCCCTTCCTATCTGGCGTACCGAAGACGGAACAGAATCTATTTGCATTGGTTCTGTTGAAGAACTTCAAACAGAAATAAAGAAAAGTGTTGCTGCTGGAATTTCAGAAACGAATCAGCTTGAAAACTTCCAACCGAACGACCATTCGGTTGAGAACTACAACCTCTTCGATTTACACAAGCCCTACGTAGATAAAATTGTATTGGTTAGCCCTAGCGGGAAACCGATGCACAGAGAAGCGGACTTGATAGACGTGTGGTTCGACAGCGGTGCTATGCCCTATGCACAGTGGCACTATCCTTTCGAGAACAAAGAAAAAATAGACAACAACCTTTCCTTCCCAGCTGATTTCATTGCTGAAGGAGTAGATCAAACGCGAGGATGGTTCTACACGTTGCATGCGATTGCAACAATGTGTTTCGATTCTGTTGCTTATAAAAATGTTATTTCAAACGGACTTGTTTTAGACAAGAACGGAAACAAAATGTCAAAGCGATTGGGCAATGCGGTTGATCCGTTTGAAACCCTTGGTAAATACGGTCCAGATGCGACGCGTTGGTATATGATTACCAATTCCGATCCGTGGGACAATTTGAAATTCGATACAGAAGGAATTGCTGAAGTTCAACGCACATTCTTCGGAACACTTTCGAATACCTACTCGTTTTTCGCGCTGTACGCGAACATTGATGGATACGAGGCTTCTTCGAATGATCCTGCCGTTGAAGATCGCTCAGAATTAGACAAATGGATTTTAAGTAAATTGAAGGCGCTCACGCTCGAGGTTCAAAAAAATCTCGATGCATTTGATCCAACTCCGGCTGCGCGAGCCATTGAATCGTTTGTTAACGATCACCTTTCCAACTGGTACGTGCGTCTTGCGCGTAAAAGATTCTGGCACGGAGAAATGACTGATGACAAACGCTCAGCTTACGCCACTCTTCACGAATGCTTGAAACAAGTGGCACAACTCATGAGTCCGTTTGCACCATTTTACTCGGATTGGTTGTACCAAAGTTTGAACAACAACAGCGAATCGGTGCATTTGTCTCGATTAGAAAATGGAAGTTTCCGAGATGAAAACCTCGAAGCTCGAATGGATTTGGCTCAACGCATTTCCAGCATGGCCCTTTCTATTCGCAAGAAAGAAAACATCAAGGTTCGTCAGACCCTTGCTGAAATTCGCATTCCTGTTCTCGATGAAACTACACAGTCTCGTATTGAAAGCGTTGCGGATTTGATTTGCAGTGAGGTTAACGTGAAAGCAGTGAAATGTGTCGATGAGCAAACAACAAAAATTGTAAAGGATCTTAAATTGAATTTCAAAACACTCGGAAAGAAGTGCGGGAAATTCATGAAAGAAATTCAACAATTCGCCCTAGACAATGCGCAAGAAATAATTTTATCCATTGAAAAAAAAGGCGAATACTTGTGGACGAAAGAGAGTATTCTCCTTCAAACGGAAGACGTGGAAATTATTCCAGTTGACATTCCCGGTTGGAAAGTAGCGAACCAAGGCCCCCTAACGGTTGCTTTAGATGTTACCATAACCCCTGAACTGAAGGAGGAGGGCTATGCTCGTGAATTAGTGAATCGCATACAAAACCTGAGAAAAGAAACTAATTTCGAGGTTACAGATAAAATAATTGTTAAAGTTTCAGGAGAAAACTACCTGAATGATGTTTTGAAAAACAATTCTGAATATATTAGCAGTCAAGTACTTGCTTCTTCGCTTGAGTTTGTTCCAGAAATGGAAGGGGGTGTAGCGGTTGAATGGGAAGGTGAAGAAGTTGTACGTTTACTATTAACCAAAAACCTTTAAAACCAATGGCAAAAAAATCTACCCCTGCCAAAAAAGTTGTTGCGAAAAAATCTGCCCCTGCAAAGAAGGCTGCTCCAGCGAAAAAGATAGTTGCTAAAAAAGCTACTCCTGCTAAGAAAGTAGCGCCTGTGAAAAAGGTCGTTGCGAAAAAGGCAGTGCCATCAAAGAAAGCAGCTCCAGCGAAAAAAGTAGTTGCTAAAAAAGCAGCGCCTGCCAAGAAAGTCGCTCCAGCGAAAAAAGTAGTTGCTAAAAAAGCAGCACCTGCCAAGAAACTCGCTCCAGTGAAAAAAGCAGTTGCTAAAAAAGCAGCACCTGCCAAGAAAGTTGCTCCAGTTAAAAAAGCAGCTCCTGCGAAAAAAGTAGTTGCGCCAGTAAAGAAAGCTGCTCCTGCGAAAAAAGTAGTTGCGCCAGTGAAGAAAGCTGCTCCTGCTAAAAAAGTAGTTGCACCAGTAAAGAAAGCTGCTCCTGCTAAAAAAGTAGTTGCGCCAGTAAAGAAAGTAGAAGTAAAGAAAGTTAAACCAGCTCCAGCAGTTATCGCTAAACCAGCGACCGTGAAGAAACCCGAGGCAAAGATTACTGCTCCCGTTTATAAGCCTGCTCCAGAGATTAATAAAGTACCCGTGAAGATGCCAGCAGAACCAGTTAAAGGATTACGTTATTCAGATAGCGATTTGAAAGAATTCCAAATTTTAATCAAAGAGAAATTAGAGCAATCGCGTTCAGATTTCGAAGAGTTGAAAGAATCTCTTTCAAGAGAAGGTGACAACAGTACCGACGATACTTCGCCTACATTTAAAATGATGGAAGACGGAAGCGACACGAACAGCCGAGAAGAGGTAGCTCAATTGGCTTCACGTCAAGAAAAATTCATTAAGAACCTAGAAAACGCTCTTCTGCGTATCATGAACAAAACATACGGTGTTTGTCGTGTTACAGGACAGCTTATTCCTAAAGAACGCCTGCGTTTGGTGCCTCATGCTACTCTTAGCATTGAAGCGAAGAACATGCAGTAAGATCTCGTATAGTGAGAAAAGTACTCTTAACTATTTTAAGCGTTGTTGCGCTTGATCAAATTTTAAAAATATGGATAAAGCTCAATTTTCTCTACGGAGAAAATGTAGAGCTTATTTCCGGGTGGCTCGATTTACAATTCGTTGAAAATCCGGGTATGGCATTCGGTTGGATGTTCCCTGGAACAAGTGGCAAATTAGCTCTGAGCATTTTCCGAATTATTGTCGTTACCGCCATTATCATATACATCTACAAGCTTACCAAAAAGAAAACCCACCAAGGGTATATGTTTTGTTTAGCGCTCATCGTAGCCGGTGCCTTGGGGAACATCATTGACAGCGCTGTCTACGGCATGTGCTTCGATAAAGGCTCAACCTTCGACCCGCACTTCCAAGATTATATCGCCTACTCAGATACCGCGGCATTTTCTTCCGAAGGTTACGCTCCATTTCTAATGGGAAATGTGGTAGACATGATACATCTTACAAAGGAATTCGACTTCCCATCGTGGTCGCCTATTCATGCAGGAGAAAGAGCTGAAATCTTCCCACCTATTTTCAACATTGCCGATGCTTCTATTTCAGTTGGAATTATTCTCATACTACTCTTTCAAAGACGTTTTTTCAAAGAAGAAGAAGAAGAAGTTTTAATTGAAGAAGCAGTCACGGAAGTCAACACTTCGGCATGAAACTAAATCTTACTGTTTTAGATCTGACTCTGCTACTTGAGAGTAAAATCTCTGGTGGGAATAGCACGAAATCCATACACACGATATGCACCGATACGCGCCACACTGTTGACGCGGAGAACACCCTATTCATTCCATTAATTGGCGAACACTTCAACGGACATGCGTTCGTTGGAAGTGCCTATAAAAAGGGAATTCGTACTTTTGTTGTTTCGGAAAATGTGAGTCTGTCAGATGATTGCATTGTGATTCATGTTGAAAATACAACCGAAGCTTTTCAAAAAATTGCTGCCCATCACCGCGCGCAATTCAACATTCCGGTTATCGGAATTACCGGTAGCAATGGAAAAACTATCGTGAAGGAATGGGTGAATCAATTACTCGCAGACAACTACTGCATTGCACGAAGTCCGAAAAGTTTCAACTCGCAAATCGGCGTATCCCTTGCTGTGCTTCAGCTTGAATCCATGCACAATCTTGGACTATTCGAAGCCGGTATTTCTCTTCCCGGAGAAATGAATGCGCTTCAGCGTATCATTCAACCCACAACAGGTGTTTTCACTTTTCTTGGAAGTGCCCACGCTGAAAATTTTTCATCCCAAACAGAATTGCTTCATGAAAAAATGAAGCTGTTTGGTTCCTGCGATACACTCATTATTCCTTCAAACCTTGAATTAAGTTTTAGTGGGAATATCATTCGAGTTGGAAATCAAGCACAAGACGATTTTTCCATTCGAGAAATAAAATCTTCTTCAACACATTCAATTATTTCATTCAGTTGGAAAGGAGAAATGTCTTCCGCAGAGATTCCGTTTATTGATACGATATCCATAAACAATTTCGCGCTTGCCGCTGCTACAGCCCTGCACCATGGACTTTCATTGACTCAGCTGTCAGAAAAAGCGCCGCAACTCCTGGCCGTTGAAATGCGCATGCAACAATTGAAAGGAATTGGCGGAATGCAATTGTTGAACGACAGTTACAGTAACGATCTTACTTCGTTGAAACTTGCGCTTCAGCATTTCAACTTGAACATTCAAGCAAAAAAACGAAGCGTCATCATTTCCGATATTTTACAAAGCGGAATGAACGACGAAATCTGGACGTCACGTGTTGCAGAGCTCATGAATGAATTTCATATCGACAACATTTTTGCTGTTGGTGAAATTTTCCTTCAACATAAAAATAAATTACCAGAAAATTTCTTGTGCTTTCAAAGAACTGAAGAACTTTTGGAATTTCTAATTTCAAATAAAATTGATTCGAACGCCCTGCTCATTAAAGGCGCTCGGAAATTTCATTTCGAAAAAATAGTGAGCGCATTGCAAGAGCAGCATCAAGAAACCATTTTTGAGGTGAACATGAACGCCCTTGCCAACAACTATTATTATTTCCGTTCATTACTGAATCCCAATGTAAAACTTATGGGCATGGTGAAAGCAAATGGGTATGGTATTGGCGCGGTTGAAGTTGCTGTATGTCTCGCCAATTTTGGCATTGACGCACTAGCTGTGGCTTACACAGATGAAGGGGTGCAATTGCGTGAGGCTGGAATTTCGCTTCCCATTTTAGTGCTTGAACCGAACGTTACAGACTTCGCTCCGCTTTTCAAACATAGATTAGAGCCTGAGTTGTTTTCCATTCGCTCATTCAAAGCGTTCGCGAAAGCGGCTAAAGAATTCAATGCCGAAAAAACATTCAAAGCACATTTAAAACTTGATTCGGGCATGAACCGTCTCGGATTCAAACCCAGTGAAACATCTGAATTAATTGAATTATTGAAAGAAAATTCAAACATTGAAATAGCCAGCATCTTTACGCACTTTGCTGCCTCTGAAGATGAAAGACACGATGCCTTCACCCAAGATCAAATTACCGATTTCGAAAATCGCTGCGCTCAGATATCAGCAGTCCTAGGCTATTCTCCAACTCTTCACGCCGCGAATACCGGCGGAATTCAGCGATGGAAGAGCGCACAGTTCGATCTGGTGCGCCTTGGTATTGGTCTCTACGGTGTTTCAGCATTTGAAGACGAACAAAAAATGTTGCGCAACGTGGGAAGCCTAAAGACGCGTATTGTTCAAATTAAAACCGTCCTTCCGAATGAGAGCGTGGGTTACGGAAGAACATTTACTTCGAACCAAGAAATGAAAATAGCCGTTCTTCCGATTGGATACGCAGACGGATTCCGTAGATCACTTTCCAATGGAAAAGGAAAGGTGTTCATCAACGGGAAAGCCTGTCCTGTTGTGGGACGCGTATGCATGGACATGACCATGGTGGACATCACATACCTTGATGTTCGCGAGGGTGATGAGGCAATTATTTTCAACGAAGACCACTCCATAATAGACTTTGCTGCCGATTGTGAAACAATAACCTATGAGGTTCTCACGGGCATTCCGCAAAGAGTTAAGCGTATAATTGTAAACGAGGCTTAAACTTCGTTTAGAAAAATGTCATTTCTGTGAACTTGTATGGTGCATTCATTCCGATATTTACAGAATATCGAATATGTTATGACACTCAGAAACTCTTTCCAAAAAACAATTTTAACCTTTTTAGGTCTATTCGCCTTTTCGTTTCTTTCATTCGGACAAGCTGCCAGAATGAACAACGAGTTTATCCTTCAACTTAAAAAAGGATTTTCACCAGAAGAAGCTCAACAAGAGTTGTCGAACCACTTCGGAATTCTTCCAGAAATAAAAATCGGATATGAAGTCAGTGACATCATGCGCGCATGGTTGTTCACCTTCAACGAAGATGTTGTTTCATTGAATGAAATCATTCGCTACGCTCCGACTTGCTCAAGCATTCAACTGGCGCAAGCCAATCACAAACTTGCTGAACGCATTGTTCCGAATGATCCTTCATACGGCCAACAGTGGTTTCACGACGACGCTTCAGACAACGACATTGACACGCCAGAAGCTTGGGACATTACTACAGGTGGATTAACAGCCTTCGGAGATGAGATTGTTGTTTGTGTGGTTGAAGGTGGTGGTGCAAAATGGGATCAAGCAGACATCATTGAAAACCACTGGACCAATACCAATGAGATAGATGGAAATGGAATTGACGACGATAACAACGGTTACATCGATGACATTGACGGCTGGAACATGACTGCAAACAGCGATGCTGTAGCTGCAGGAAATCACGGTACTCAAGTGAGCAGCATGATTGGGGCAAAAGGTGACAACGGAATTGGAATTACCGGTGTGAACTGGAATGTGAAAATTATGCAAGTCGACATGGGTGGTATATCTGAAGCCAACGTCATTGCAGCCTACACCTATCCGCTCAAAATGCGTCGCATGTACAACTTGTCTGGCGGAACTCAAGGCGCTTACGTTGTAGCAACGAACAGCAGTTGGGGAACCGACAACGGACAACCTTCACAAGCGCCATTGTGGTGCGCCATGTACGATACACTTGGAGTTGCCGGTATTCTCTCGTGCGGTTCTACCGCGAATAACAATGTAAATATTGATGTGGTTGGCGACTTGCCAACGGCATGTCCGAGTGAATATATGGTTGCAGTAACAGCTACAAACAGCTCTGACGTTCGAACATTCAGTGGTTATGGCATCACTACTATCGATTTGGGTGCTCCTGGAGAAGCCGTTTATTTGGCTGGAAATACCAACTACGGAAACACTTCGGGAACTTCCTTTGCGGGTCCATGTGTAGCCGGTGCAATAGCACTGTTGTATTCCGCTCCATGCAACTCTTTCATGGAAATAGCAAACTCGAATCCTTCCACGGGAGCTCAACTTATTCGAGACTATATTTTCAATGGAGTAGATGTTGTTGCTAACCTTCAACCCGAAATGGTAACGGGCGGACGATTGAATGTAAAAAACAGTCTCGATTTATTGTTGAATGAATGTTCAGGCGGAGGTTGCGTCGCGCCTTTCGCCATTGGTACTATGCAAATTCCAAACATGTTAGATTATAGCGTTTTTTGGAACAGCACTCCTGACGTAACCACGTTCGCATGCCAATATCAATTGCAAGGTTCTGGCACCTGGACACTTATCGAAAATATAAACGCAAACAGTGTTGTGCTCAATGGTCTGCTTGCTTGTTCAACGTATGAAATTCAATTGGCCTCTTTGTGCAACGACACGTTGGGTGATTGGACAAGTTCATTCTTACTTACCACCGAAGGATGTTGCGTAAACCCGAACGAATATTCGGTTCCGAATGCGCAGGGTGCCACAACAGCAACAGTTGCATGGAATGATGTATTCGCTGCCGATGGTTACAGCATTCAAATAACGGGGCCAAATGGAACCGATATTATTCAATCGCTTCAGCCAAACATTACATTCTTTAATTTAGATTCGTGCACCACCTACACGATTCAGGTAGCGTCAATCTGCGTCAATCCAGAAAATCCTTTTACGCCGTTTGAATTCTCTACTACAGGCTGTGGTTCATGCACCGACGTCGTTTATTGCGATGCGGACGGTGGTAATGCTGCAGATGAATACATCGATGCTGTTACAGTTGGTTCATTCACGAACATTAGCACGGCGAATGCGAACTATACCGATTACACAGATCTTAGCACGTTGACACTGGTTGCAGGAAACTCTTATCCAGTTTCACTTACACCCGGTTTCCCAGGCGGATCATACAGTGAGTATTTTAAAGTATGGATCGACTACAATGCCAATGGAACTTTCGATGAACCTACGGAACTAGCATTCGATGCAGGAAGCGGATCACAAAATACAGTTACTGGAACCATCACCGTACCTGCAGCCTCCGCTCTTGCTCCAGGAAGCACACGCATGCGTGTTGGAATGTCCTATGTTGGAATATTTGGTGCAGGTGCTCCTCCTACCTCATGCGGAACCTATGGTTACGGCGAAGTGGAAGACTACTGCGTAAACTTGCAATTGGCAGATGGCGTTCAAACCATTGAAAACAATTTCAACTTCAACGCATTTCCAAATCCAGCCAATGAAACGGTGTTCTTCACCCTTCCATCTAACATTCAAAAATTCCAACTGAAAGTATATTCAAGCGAAGGAAAATGCGTGAAACAAATCACGACTGATTCGCGTTCTTTCTCGGTAAACGAATTAGCTGCAGGATGGTACGTTTTCGAAGTGCTTTCGGATAACGGAATCGCTAGAACAAAAATTTGCGTTGAATAAGCAAACCAAATGACAAATTAAGTTGTCTACTAAAAAATGAATCGTAAACTCCTTCTCACCTTGTGCACTTGGCTCATTGCTTTTGCGGCTTGGGCTACGCACAATCGTGCAGGGGAAATCGTTTACGAGCATATTTCGGGATACACCTATAAAGTAACTATCAACACCGTCACGAAAGCTAGCTCCTTTGCCGCTGACCGACCGTTTTTAAAAATACGTTGGGGCGATGAACCGTCTGGAACTACCGAAAATCAACTCGACAGTCTCGAACGCTCTCAATCAGTGATTTTAAGTTCAGGCGACGCAAAGAGAAATCAATATGTCGGATACCATACCTATGCCGGTCCAGGAGTATACTACCTCGTGGTTGAAGATCCGAATCGTAACGATGGTGTTATAAATATTTTGAATTCGGTGAATCAAGTATTCACCATTCAAACCATGCTCGTCATCTCACCAGCAACCGGACATAACAATTCAGTTCAGCTATTGAAATTGCCCATTGAGGATGCTTGTCTCAATCAGCCGTGGATTCATAATCCAGTTGCGTTTGATCCAGATGGAGACTCTTTGGTTTATTCTTTAGTTCCATGTATGGGTGCTGGCGCTGAACCCTTACCCGGTTGGCTGCTTCCCGATGCGAGCACTGTAAATGGGTCTGACGTTTTTAGCATTAATGCTTTAACAGGCGATGTCACTTGGGTGGTTCCGCCGTTGGCCGGTGAATTCAATATTGCCATTAAAATTGAAGAATTCAGAAACGGAATTTTAGTCGGATATGTCATTCGAGACATGCAGATAACGGTTATAACATGTAACAACCAACCCCCAATTATTGCTCCTCTTCCCGATTATTGCGTAGAAGCCGGAAGCACAATCCAATTCGATGTAAATGCGAGTGATCCGAATGGAAATGTGGTTTTAATAACTGCATTTGGCGGGCCACTTACAAACGTTGTGCATGAAGCTGAATTCAATTCATTCACCGATACTTTTTATTGGAATCCGGAATGTGACGAAGTTCGGGCTGCCCCTTACACCGTAAGTTTCGAAGCATTAGATAATGGCTACGTTCCCTTAGCAGACATTGAATCTGTGAATATCACGGTGGTGGCCCCAAAGGTTCAAAATGTTCAAGCCAATGCTGTGGGTTCTACCGTTGGAATCTCTTGGAATCCATCGCCCTGTCTCAGTTCTTTTTCAAACTACGAATTGGCAAACGTTCGTTACTTCATTTACAGAAGACAAAACGGTTACAATTTCAACCCTTCCGATTGTGAAGTGGGAATGCCTGCCTATACTGGATTCGTATATATCGGACAAACGCTTGGCGCGAACAGTAACTACTATCAAGACAACGCTCCCGGATTTGGTGTTCCTTTTTGCTACCGCATTGTCACGGTTTGGCCTGACGGAGCGCTCAGCTATGCAAGCGACGAAGCCTGTGTTCAAATCAGAAAGGACATTCCAGTCATTACAAAAGTGAGTATTGAAACAACAGATATTTCTGTTGGAAGTGACACCGTCTGGTGGTCGCCTCCTTCACAGCTAGACACCCTCGCTTTCCTTCCTCCCTATCACTACGAATTAGAATTCGATAACAACGGAACTTGGCAAACCATTTTTGCTTCAGATCCTTTCACTATATTGAATACTGGAGACACGATTTACTATCATTCCAACATAGACACCTTCACTGCACTTAAAAAATACCGCGTTAAATTTTATTCGAATGAAGATGTGGTAGGTTATTCGTCAAGCGCAACTTCACCTTGGCTTGCTGCAACGCCCATGGACAATGCCATACAACTGAATGTGCAAGGCCAGTTCCCTTGGATAAACTCGCGCTATTTCATTTATAGAAAGGCGCCTGGTGAATTAATTTATTCTTTGCTGAATGAAACAACTGCACCGCAATACCTCGATACCGGTTTAGTAAATAATGCAAACTACTGCTACAAAATTCTTACGCTCGGTTCTTACGGTGCGCCCAACGTACCTGATTCTTTGTACAACTTCAGTCAAGAAATTTGCGCGAGTCCTTATGACTCAACCCCGCCATGCGCACCGCTCATTTCACAAATAAATAATTGCGAAATTCCTTCTCTTCAAATTTCATGGAACAACATTGACCCTTCCTGTTCGCAAGACATTACCGCTTACAACATCTATTACGCTCCCACAGATACGAGCGACTACATCGTACTCGGAACTTTGAACGGATCAGGAAGCACCGAATTTGAATTCCTGCACCCAAGCGGGTGGCAAAGCATAGCAGGGTGTTTCTATATCACAGCATTGGACTCCCTGAATTTATGGCCAGATGGCGAGCTTCATCAAAACGAAAGTGCACCTTCAAACGTGGTCTGTTTAGATAACTGTCCGACCTACGAACTTCCAAATATTATCACTCCCGATTTTGACGGACTAAACGATATTCTGAAACCATTTCCATACCGATCCATTGAGAGTATAGACTTTAAAATTTTCAATAGATACGGAACACTTCTTTATGAAACCACAGATCCAGATATCTTGTGGAACGCAACCGATCAAAAAACGAAAAACCTTGTTAGCTCTGGCACTTATTACTACACCCTCATGTTGAACACCATTCGTCTTCAAGGTATAGTCCCCGTATTCCAAGAGGGATACATTCAAATTTTGAACGCAACCCAGGCCACTCCACAACAATAAAAGATGTTCACAGGAATTATTGAATCGCTAGGAATAATTGTAAAAACAGAAACCGTTGGAAGCAATTTAGAACTCTGGATTTCTTCCGATTTTACTGAGGAATTGAGAGTAGATCAAAGCATTGCCCACAACGGGATTTGTTTAACTGTGGTTGAAATAGTTTCTAATACTTACCGTGTTACAGCTATCGATGAGACCATTCATAAAACCACTATTGGTAGTTGGAAGGAAGGAAACAAAGTAAATCTTGAAAGATGTGTGAGAGTTGGGAATCGCCTCGACGGTCACACCGTTCAAGGACATGTAGACGTGATTGGAAAATGTATTTCCACAACTGAAAATGACGGCAGCTGGAAATTCACTTTTGAATATTCACCGAAAGAACTCGGACACATCACAGTGCCGAAAGGCAGCATTGCCGTTAACGGCGTAAGCCTTACCGTGGTTGACAGTTCGAAGACTTCGTTCTCCGTGGCAATTATCCCATTCACCTATGAACACACCACTTTTCAGTTCATTAAAAATGGTACCACTGTGAATTTAGAATTCGATATTATGGGGAAGTATGTGGCCGCGTATATGGCTGCACTATCTTCGTAACATGATATCTTCAGAACACGAAAAAAAACTATTTCTTCTCGACGCTTACGCACTCATTTTCCGTGCTTACTATGCATTCATAAGAACACCACGCATCAATAGCAAAGGCTTAAATACTGGAGCTATGTTCGGATTCACGAACACGCTTCTCGATATTCTCAATAACGAAAAACCTTCGCACATTGCTGTCGTATTCGACGCGCCGGAACAAACCCTACGCGAAATAGATTACGAAGCATACAAAGCCAATCGCTCTGAAACACCCGAAGACATTAAGCTTGCAGTTCCATATATCAAAAAAATTGTTGAAGCCTTCAATATTCCCATGCTCATTGCACCTGGCTACGAAGCCGACGACATCATTGGAACGCTCGTTAAAAAAGCCGAAGAAAAAGGATTTTATACTTACATGATGACTCCCGATAAAGACTACGGTCAATTGGTGAGTGACAGGTCATTTATCTACAAACCTGGCTACCAAGGTGGGAAAGCAGAGATTTTAGGAGAAGCAGAAGTGTGCGCAAAATTCAACATTCAAAACGTAAGTCAAGTTATTGACTTACTTGGAATGATGGGCGATGCAGTAGACAACATTCCCGGACTTCCCGGCATTGGAGAAAAAACTGCCTCGAAACTTTTGGCTGAATTTGGATCACTCGAAGGCCTACTCGCCAACACAGATAAACTGAAAGGAAAGCAAAAAGAAAACGTAGAAAACTTCAAAGAGCAAGGAATTCTTTCGAAGAAACTCGCAACCATTATGCTCGATGCGCCCACCCCATTCGACGAAGAAGCATTAAAGGTGAGCGAGATAAACAAAGACGCTATTCGTGATGTTTTTGAAGAGCTTGAATTCCGTCAGTTAATCAAGCGTGTGCTGAACGAAGAGCCCGAAGTAAGTCCAACTGCAAGTCCTTCTTCTAAAAGCAACTCCGCACCCGATCTATTTTCTTCAGCCGGTGAAGAAGTTGAAATTCCAACTACACCGAAAAACACCATCAACGATGTTCCTCATGAATATTTCATGGCTACTTCGGAGCAAGAACTTCAATCATTACTATTAGAATTACAGCGCGCAACCATCTTTAGTTTCGATACTGAAACATCAGGTCTAGATCCACATTCAGCGTATTTAGTTGGACTGTCATTCAGCACGGCAGCCCATACTGGCTGGTACGTTCCCATCTCTTCGAACTTCGAAGAAGCACAAAAGCAATTGGAAATTTTCAAAGAAATTTTCGCTGATTCTGCGAAAACACTTGTCGCACAGAACTACAAGTTCGATTTCAAGATGATGAAGAAATATGGAATGAAGATTCAAAATAAAATCTTCGACACCATGCTTGCACACTACGTCATTAATGCCGATGGAAAACATGGCATGGACGCGTTGAGTGAACAGTACCTGAACTACAAACCTGTTTCCATAGAAGCGTTGATTGGTCCGAAAGGAAAAAATCAAAATTCAATGGCGCACCTTCCTGCGGAAAGCATTAAAGATTATGCATCAGAAGATGCAGATGTGACCCTTCAGCTTTCAGAAATTTTCATGCCTGAATTGGAAAAGCAAGGAACCACTTCGGTTTTGGAAAACATCGAGATTCCTCTCGTCGGAGTGCTCGCGAACATGGAATGGGAAGGCATCCGCGTAGACAAAGATTTCTTGAATGCATACAGTGTTGAACTTGGTAAGGAACTCGACATTATTGAAGAAAAAATAACGGAACTCGCAGGAGAAAAATTCAATCTAGATTCTCCGAAACAACTGGGAGTTATTCTTTTCGAAAAATTGAAAATAACCACTGAAATGAAGAAGACTAAAACCGGTCAGTACAGCACCGGTGAAGATGTTCTTCAACGCTATTTGCACAACCATGAAATTGTTCCGCTGATTCTCGATTACCGCGAGCTTCGAAAATTAAAGAGCACGTATATCGATACGCTTCCCAACATGATTAATCCAATCACGGGACGTGTGCATACGAACTTCATGCAAGCGGTTGCCGCTACTGGTAGACTGAGCAGCAATCAACCTAACCTTCAAAACATTCCTATTCGCACTTCACGCGGCAAAGAAATTCGAAAAGCATTCGTTGCTCGAGATGAGAATCATGTCTTAGTAAGTGCCGATTACTCACAAGTTGAATTGCGCATTATTGCCGCATTGAGCGGAGATAAAAACATGATCGAAGCCTTTCAACAAGGAGAAGACATTCACAAAGCAACAGCTTCGAAAGTTTTCAATGTGCCATTGGAAGAAGTAACGAAGGACATGCGAAGTAAAGCGAAGGCTGTCAACTTCGGAATTATATACGGACAAGGCCCATTCGGATTGGCACAGCAGTTGGGCATTTCAAGAACCGAAGCGAAAAACATCATTGAAGCGTATTATACGCAATTCGCTGCGCTAAAGACCTACCAGCATAAAGCAGTAGAAGATTGTCGCACAAAGGGGTTCGTTGAGACCGTGCTCGGACGCAGACGTTTCCTTCCAGACATTAATGCTTCGAATGCCATTTCGAGAAGCTTTGCAGAGCGTAATGCCGTCAATGCTCCTATCCAAGGATCGGCAGCCGATGTCATTAAAGTAGCTATGGTGAAAATTCAATCTGCATTGAAACTTGCAAATTTGAAAACAAAAATGGTTCTTCAGGTGCACGATGAATTGCTCTTCGATACGCCCAAAGAAGAAATTGAACAAGTGTTCAAATTGGTGAAATATGAAATGGAAAATGCGGTGAAGCTCGTTGTACCTCTTGAAGTAGAAATTCAATCAGGAAATAACTGGCTCGAGGCTCATTAAAATCATTTTATTTGTGTTATCTTGTAACTATATTCGGATTAACCCGTATCGAATACCTCTAACTATTCAATCAGTTCAAATGATTAAAAAACACCTCTCCCTCGCTGCTATTGCAAGCGTGTGCATTGGAAGCCTGGCAATTTTTGCTTGCGGCGGAAGCAAAAACCCCGCTGAAAACAAAGCTCCTCTAGAGTCTGGCGCGAGCGAACTCACAAACAAAGACGAATTCTTCAAAGACCGCGAGCAAGCGTTGAAGCAAATCTTCTTTAGTATTCCTGCTCCTATTGAAATGGCCGACATGATTAAAGATGCCGGATTCAGTTTCGATAAAGCCATGTTGAACTCCGTTGACAAAGTCTCGAAATATGTCGACGAAGAAAATCGAGCAATCAACCTTGGTATCTACGCTGCAGATTTAAGTTACAGCACAGTATTCGAGCAAAAGCAAGAGTCTGTAAACTATTTAGCGGCTTCCAAAACATTGTCGAACGCATTAGGAATAGACGCAGCCATGGATGAAAAATTCATGGAGCGCGTTCAAAAAAATCAGAACAACAAAGATTCATTGTTAAGCTACGTAACACTTTCTTATCAAAATGTAAATGCATATTTGAAAGAAGGAAAGCGCACAGACGTGAGTGCACTTATTGTATCTGGAGCGTGGATTGAAACACTTTATTTGTCTACGCAATACGCCGGAAAGAATGGAGAAAAGAGCATGAAGCAACGTGTAGCAGAACAGACCTATTCACTTGACCAATTGGTAAATTACCTGAACTTATTCGCTACCAGTGATCGTGTGAATCGCATGAAAGAAGATCTTACTAGACTCCAAACTATCTACAAAGAAGTAATTGTTGCGAAAGGTGAAACTTCGGTTGAAAAAGATGGAGCCGGTGTAACTACAATCGGAAGTACAGAAACAGTTACCATGAGCGATGCTACGCTAGCTAAAATCGCTGCAGAAATTGTTGTCATTCGTAACAAATACATTCAATAAAAAATTCAGCAGATATCATGAAAGCATATAAAATTCTCCTGTTCTTATTGGTCTTTATCCCTTCATTCGCATCGGCGCAATGCAAACCCTTCACTAAGAATAAAGTCCTTCCAAAATTGAATGGGTACGTTCAAAACGATAGTTACAATTCAGCGCAAATGGCTCCTGGCGAAGATGCAGAATTAATGGTAACCTTCTTCGGTGGTCGCGACTATCGCTTGTTGGTTGTTGCTCACCCTATCCTTGGAGATGTTGAATTCACTGTTAGTGACATCAACGGAAAACAGATCTACACGAACAAAGGCGCACAAGACAAAGAGGCCTTTGAATTCAAAATGAAAAACACGCAACAACTTGTAATTAAAATTAAAGTTCCCGAGCAAAAAGACGCGGTGGTTCAACACATAGGATGTATCAGTATTGTCTCTGGATTCAAACAATAAGAAACGAATTCAACCATTTAAAAGCCGCATCTGCGGCTTTTTTTTATGACTTAAAATGAAGGTATAACAAGCAGAGAACTCGACTTTTTTCGTGAGTCTACTTTCTTCCAAAACCAATTATTGATATAGTAAGAAGCAAATGCGCTCGCTGTGCCCACGAATGCTCCTGCCATAACATCCGTCGGATAATGCACCCCCAAATGCATACGTGAATAACCTATTCCGCAAGCATACATATAAGCCGGAACGGCAATATACCATTTCGGTTTAGCCAACACACAACTCGCAGCCCATTGAAATGCTGAACTGGTATGTCCGGATGGAAACGATGAACTGCCGGCATGCGTCTTTTTGTAAATTAAATCTCCATGTGAAACAAACGGGCGTGGCCTTGCTATTCCGTATTTCATTGCTACCGTAATGAAGCCATTCAAAGCCAATCCCCCGGCCATGCCTACAAACTGACGCTTCACGAATTCGTCTTTTTTCAAAACACCTACAGTGCCCACCAATAGCGGGGTTCCGACAGTAACATAAGTGATGCTGTTCGTATAAGCTTCCCAAAAGCGATCAGATTTTTCTGGTCCGCCATTGAGTCTCGCTAAGAGATTCAAATCCCAAGTGGCTTGACCATTCGACTTAAAACAAAAAAGCACCAAGAGCAAAACGAGCCCTTGGTGCTTCAACGAAATTCTAATCATCAATTCTCAGGTTTCACGCTAGCAGAAAGATACTCTCTGTTCATGCGTGCAATGTTTTCAATACTAATGTTCTTCGGACATTGAACCTCGCAAGCACCAATGTTACTGCAATTTCCAAATCCTTCTTCATCCATTGTCTTCACCATATTCAATACACGCTCTTTGCGCTCAGGATGTCCTTGTGGCAACAAAGCGAATTGAGAAACTTTCGCACTCACGAACAACATGGCTGAACTGTTCGGACAAGTTGCTACGCACGCGCCGCAACCAATACACGTTGCAGCATCAAACGCTTTGTCTGCATCGTCCTTCGGAATTGGAATAGCATTCGCATCCATGGTTCTTCCCGAAGTATTTACAGAAACGAATCCACCCGATTGAATAATACGGTCGAACGCAGCGCGGTCTACCATCAAGTCTTTCACCACTGGGAAACCTTCCGCTCTCCATGGCTCAATGTAGATCGTATCTCCGTCCTTGAACGAGCGCATGTGCAATTGACAGGTCGTAACACCACGGTTTGGACCGTGCGCTTCACCGTTGATGAACATGCTGCACATTCCACAAATACCTTCACGGCAATCGTGATCGAACGCAATAGCATCTTCGCCCTTGCGAATAATTTGATCATTCAACATGTCAATCATTTCTAAGAAAGACATATCCGGAGATACACCACCCAATTGGTAGTTCTCCATTTTTCCAGCAGCAGTGTTGCTAGACTGACGCCAAACTTTTAGCGTAAGGTTCATGTTTCCGTTGCTCATCTTATTTGTATGATCGTTGTTGAACTTTAATATTTTCGTAAATCAAATCTTCCTTATTCAATTTAGGTGCTGAAGGATCTCCTGTAAACTCCCAAGCAGAAACAAAGCTGAATGTTTCGTCTACACGCAAAGCTTCACCTTCTTCGGTTTGAAACTCTTCACGGAAGTGACCACCACATGATTCGTTGCGCTCCAATGCGTCTAAACACATGAGCTCACCCAATTCAATGAAGTCGGCAACACGCGTTGCTTTTTCCAATTCAGTATTTACTCCGGTCATTCCCCCAGGAACTTTTACATTCTTGTAGAACTCTTCACGAATCTTGCGAATCTCTGAAATAGCGAATTCCAATCCTTCTTTGCTGCGCGCCATTCCACAATAGTCCCAAATAATCTTACCCAATTTCTTGTGGTAAGTATCTACCGTTTCAGTTCCTGTTGTTTTGAATAACCCTTCCAATCTTTCTCTTACCGCCTTTTCTGCTTCTACGAATTCTGGAGTTTTGGTTGAAATAGCACCGGTGCTAATTTCATCTGCCAAATAATTTCCTATTGTATATGGAAGTACGAAATACCCGTCTGCCAATCCTTGCATCAATGCCGATGCACCTAAACGGTTAGCACCGTGGTCACTGAAGTTCGCTTCTCCGCATGCATAGCAACCCGTTACTGTGGTCATTAATTCATAATCTACCCAAAGCCCGCCCATTGTATAGTGAACAGCTGGATAAATCATCATCGGCATCTTATACGGATTCTCAGCTACGATTTGCTCGTACATCTGGAATAAGTTTCCGTATTTTCCTTCAACCACCTTCGTTCCTAATTCACGAATTTGATCTTCAGTTGCGTTGTGAACACCTTGCACTGTTGCAGCTGTTTTCCCGTAACGCATAATTGCTGAAGCAAAATCCAAGTATACTGCTTCTCCTGTAGCATTCACTCCAAAGCCTGCATCGCAACGCTCTTTCGCAGCACGTGATGCTACATCACGAGGAACCAAGTTTCCGAAAGCAGGGTAACGACGCTCTAAATAATAGTCGCGACGCTCTTCAGGAAGATCTGTTGGTTTTAATTTCTTTGCACGAATCGCTTCTGCATCTTCTTTGTGAAGTGGAACCCATATACGCCCGTCGTTACGCAACGACTCAGACATCAAGGTTAATTTAGACTGATGGTCGCCACTTACTGGAATGCACGTTGGGTGAATCTGAGTGAAACAAGCATTCGCAAATGCAGCACCTCTTCGGTGCGCGCGCCATGCCGCTGTAACATTAGATCCCATAGCGTTAGTTGAAAGGAAAAACACGTTTCCGTATCCACCTGTGCACAACACAACCGCATGACCACTGTGACTTTCTATTTCACCCGTAATCATGTTACGTGCAATAATTCCTCTCGCTTTTCCATCTACAACAACCAAATCCATCATCTCATGGCGGTTATACAACTTCACGCTTCCTTTACCAATCTGACGGCTCAATGCTGAATAAGCACCCAACAAAAGTTGTTGTCCTGTTTGTCCTTTCGCATAAAACGTACGAGAAACTTGTGTTCCTCCGAAAG
>Ga0208483_1000006_pt1 | contig 61655 bp, 40 predicted proteins | sample LakMenE01Jun11ns_FD_150659 | JGI IMG/M metagenome (GOLD analysis project Ga0208483, IMG submission 150659) | Freshwater microbial communities from Lake Mendota, WI - 01JUN2011 deep hole epilimnion ns (SPAdes) | ecosystem: Environmental > Aquatic > Freshwater > Lake > Epilimnion/Euphotic zone ... | reverse complement strand
TGGAGCATTGAAGAGTATCGGAATGGGTTCCAGAAGCAGGAGAAGGACAAAGAGTTATGGGAAGGGGCTATGTATTACAAATACCGCGTCGAGGACCCACGACTAGGAAGGTTCTTCAGTGTGGATCCGAAAATAGCAAAAGAGCCAGCATGGTCCTCATATCGCGCTTTTTTTTGTAATCCAATTAGATTTATTGATCCAGATGGACAATGGGAATGGGATACATGGGGAAATCTTGTAGCTCAAAAGGGAGATAATCAACTTTCTTTAATGTTATTTCTCGGCACAGACTACGTAAACTCCAAAGATTTATTATCAAGAAATGGAGTAACATTTAACTCTGATAACAATGCCAATATAACGCAAGGTCAAACTCTAGCTAAAGATAATCTTTGGGTTGAATCCAAACCTACGAGTGGCCCAGTAATATATAATACGGCTGATGCAGTAGCTTATTATTATGTAGGAAGAGGCAAAGATGTTGACGTCGGTGATGCTACTACTAATGAATTACTTAATTCAAGTGAATTTAAAAAAGCAAATTATAGAATTACAAATGGATTGTCAGAATTAGATCATGGCTATTTTAAGGTTGATTTGACATTTTCTACATTTCATGTTGGTACAACTCAAGTTAAATATGATGTGTCAACTAATGGAAGAAGTAATTCTGTGACTTATCAATTGTTTTATAGTAATGTATGGGGATCAGATGGATATTGGGATCCGGATTACCTTGATGAAAACACTCTTGGTAAAATACCTTACATCGGTGATTGGACAGGAACAACGCCCGATGGACCAGGACCGAATTTGGAAAGAGGAGGGACACCATACCATTATAAAACAAGGGAACGCACCTATTTTTACAAACCACCAAATAATAAGTGAAATATATGTTTACGTTGATTTTTTTTGCGGTTATTTTAATATCACTGCTTATTATAAAAAAAAATAATTCATTCTTGGTTAAATGTAGAATTATTGTTAAGTCTTTTCAATATAGAATTACTCTTGTTTTAGTGGGGGGGGGTATGTTGTTTTTTATTTTGATATATATAAAAAATGATAAGGAAGGGTTTTATTACGGATTGGGTTGCGATTTTTGTTCCTGTAAGCTACCGTATGATGTTTCGCCCGAAATGGATAATTATGGTGGTTTTACGTTGAATGATAATACAGGTTTTCCAATTATTGGAGGTGGTTTTTCATTCAATCGAAGCGATTTGAAAATAAGAAATATCTTAGCTTATTATTATGATGACTCTTCATTGATTTGTAAAGTTTCGGATACAACAGGTAATGATAAATACCTGTCAATGTACGTTTACAAAAAAATGAACCAATCTGTATTTGGTTTTAAAGAAGTAGATAAATCACAAATTCAGGGCTTGTCATATAAGAATAGATGGTTTTTGTTAAACAAAGAGTATTCTGATAATGTTTATTTGAAAAAAAAAATTGCCGTTATTGGAATCGCAGTTTCAATATTATTAATTTATGCTGTAATCAGGAGCAGAGTGATAACAGCCTGAACTGTGTACATATTGCGAACAGAAAATATAATTTTGTTGGTGAATTGAATTTAAGCAGAAGTTGTGTTTTAGATGGGTGTAGCCAACCTAAAGATGATAGAGTGAATTAGCTCTTTTTGAAAGCAGGAGGTCATAAATATAGATTTGTTTTAAAAATCGAAAATCCATTGGAGGCCTGAAATGGAACGATGTTTAAATCGGATGTAGCCTAATTATAAAAAATCATTGAGCTGCTTTTTGGTGAGCATGGTCTCAATCTTATATTGTATTCAATCAACTTTTGAAATTGGAAGTTTACTAAGTTTAATCCCATTTCGCAATACAACAATTCAAATATCATAAATATGCATATTTACTTTACAGTAATAGGTCCATGTGTAAACGCAGACACCTCTCATAAATGCGACATTTGGCGTGTCGAAATGCACTCTGTTTCTACTTCTAATTTGTAAGTGACAAAAATATAGGAAATCTGAATAAAATCAGGACTAAAAAGAACGGCAGATTCTACTGGTCAGCCAGACAGAAGACAGCGCGACAACAAGAACACGTCGGGTAACACGCCATCACTGAAACCCTCTAAAAGCACAAAGCCGAAAAAGTAGATTAAGTTGCAATTCGTTAGATTGTATCAATTGAAATTTGAATTTGGCGTCGTCGATTTTTGATCTAAATAGCGCTGGTGCTTTTTTAGAATTTTTATGTCTTTCGTTCGAACCAAATATCTTGTAATCTCTCCTTTATTTCATTCTTAATTCTAAGGTGGTTAATCACACGTCTTCAAGACAGCTTTGATTTTATTAAAGATCTTACATAACAACCTTTGACTTTTTCCCTAATAAAAAATACGTCGTTTGACGTATTGACAAAGTTATTGTTTCATCTGAAATTTGTACAAGTGTATGAAGGCTATCTGACAATGTTCTTTCACGTATGGCTGAATGAATGGGTAATATGATGAGTCATTATTCAGAAGATGATTGAGGGTTTTGTTAGTCACTGATCAATCAGGATATTGTCCTATTTTGAAGGGCTGACATGATGATATGATATTGTACTTATCGACCAGGATCTAACTTAATAAACGAATAGTAATAGCTCATATATCGGAGTTATGCGGCATTTTAAAAAGACGACAATATGAATTTATCAATTTCAGAACTACTAACATATTCGACAGTCAGAATTGAGTGTGAGCTTAAGACTGGAGGAATTTCAACAGGAACTGGATTTTTCTTCAATTTTCTTGAGGATAAAACTAACAACACTCACGTTCCTGTTGTTGTGACAAACAAACATGTAATTAAAAACGCGGCAAAAGGAAAGTTAATCATTACAAAAGCAAATGAAAAGGGTGAGCCTGTTGACACGCAACACTTCACTTTGGCTTTTGACAATTTTGAAAGTTTTTGGCGACTTCATCCCGAAGCAGACGTTGACCTTTGTGCAATGCCAATAGCACCATTTGTAAATGAAGCAGCAAAAAGAGGAGATAAACTGTTTTATATTCCTTTCACAATAGACCTTCTACCAGCAGACAAACATAAAGAGGAATTAACCGCAATTGAAGACGTTTTAATGATTGGTTACCCAAATGGAATATGGGATTCGGTAAATAATATGCCAATTTTCAGAAAGGGAACTACAGCTACAAACCCTTTGTTGGACTACAATGGTAAAAAGGAAATAATGATTGACATAGCTGCCTTTCCGGGTTCAAGCGGTTCTCCGGTTTTAATCTTTAATGAGGGTGGTTATAGAGAAAAGAAAGGAAATATGTATATGGGTGCAAATCGAATTATACTTCTTGGAGTATTATTCGCTGGACCACAAGCGATAGCAACAGGGGAAATAATTATGACAACAAACCTACAAAGACCAATCGCGGTGTCGCAGATTCCAATCAATTTAGGACTTATTATAAAATCCGAAAGGATATTAGAAATGGAAAAACTATTTAAACAATAAAAAACGACCGCATAACAGCACCTACCCAAAAGTGGCGGTTCGGTAGTTAATTGAAGCTTTGTGCATCTATCAAAATTTGTGCTTGATTGATAGTGAAGCACTTCGAAATCGCCACCTTTCGGTAGCTGCAAAACGTTAGCGGTAATTCTAAACTACATTGAAAAAAAATGAAAAGCATAGATAGTATTCGTATTGAACATGTGAAAGGAATTGAAAGAATAACTTTCAAATACACTTTGAACCCATATATGCCAAACTTCTTCGTTGCACCAAATGGCTTCGGAAAAAGTTCATTGGCAACCGCTTTCAAATCATTAAATAGAGACAGGATTAAAATAGATGAAAAAAATTATCATAAAGGAGATAAGACATTAGAACCACTTTTGGAAATTGAAATAACTAATGACGATTCCTCTAAAACAACACTAACTGCAAACAAAGACAAAAATGAAATTTCGAAAACATTTGATATAGAAGTGATTAGGAGCTTGTTAAAACCAGAAGCTAACTACAGAAATATCCAGGGTAATCATATAACTAGTCCTACTTTCGAAGTTGAAAGTATACACATTATTGAAAACATACCAGACAAGTTTGAACTACCGTATCAAGTTACAAAATTTCGAAGAGCTATTTCAGATAATAGACAAATATGGGTTGACTTATCCGAACTCTTATCTAATGCTCAATTTCTTATACGACTTGCAAATTTAGACGTGTTGGACAAGTTTAATTTAGTCAAACAACGAAACATTATCGATGATTACAAAAAAACTGTAAAAGGTCTAAATGGGACAAAAGATCAAATCATTTGTGAACTTAATTCAGAATATTTAGATATTTTAAATAATAAGTTTGTTGGACGCATTGTTCAATTACTTGAGAAATTTCAGAGCAAATCACAGGGAGAGAATATTCTAGAAGCAATTCAGTTAATTGAATTATATAAAAGCAACAAGGATGGTTTTTATAAACTATTCGAATACAAGAAATACTCTGTTCGAAAAGAAAGAATATTAACACTTTTCAATTCGTTTAAATCGACATGGAAAGGCATTCAGCCTAAGGAAATTAATATCACGAAGAAAGTAAAAAAGAAATCGGTACTAGTTCAAAAGAACTTTGGAATTGAATTTCCAAAAGCGACTGACATCTCCAATGGTGAACGTGATGTGATTTCATTTATTGGTTGTCTACTCAAGGCTCAATCAAATTTCAGAGGAAAACCAACTATAATAATTATAGATGAAGTTTTCGACTATCTTGATGATGCTAACTTATTAGCCGTTCAGTTTTACATCACCAAGTTCATACAGTTTTTTCAAACGAGAAAGAAACGAGTAGAGTTCTTTCCTATTATTTTGACACACCTCAATCCAAATTATTTTAAAAATTATTTTTTTTCAAAACAGAAGGTGCATTACTTGTTACGTTGGGCAGGTACTGTTGATCGTGGAATTGAAAATATTGTTATATCCAGAAATAATACCATACTTAAAACATATGAAGATAGTATAAGTAGATATTTTCTTCATTTCAACCCTACGGATTTTGATGTTACAACTGAAGCAAAATCAGAATTTTCAACTCAAAAACTAGGAAACGTTAATGAAACGATTTGCAATTCAGAGGAATTCAAGAAATGTGTGTTTATGTATTTTGACAATTATGTAAGCGGAAAAAAGAACTACGATCCAATATCGGTTTGTATTGCTTCTCGGATTCTTGTCGAAAAAGATATTTACAATCAGCTATCAGCCAATTTACAGTCAGAGTTTATCGAAACACATTCAACTGTGGCTAAACTTGAATTCGCACGTGAAAATTCAGATGTAGTAATTCCTGAAATATATTATTTCCTTGGGACACTCTACAATGAATTACTTCATATTCGAAGAAATAATGATAACTATAGTCCAATATATTTGAAGTTGAATAATATTACGATAAAAGAAATGATTAAGCAACTGAAAAAATAGCTGCATCTAACAGTCGTATAGTGAATTAGGGGGTGAAGTGGTTAATTGAATATTCTACTGAACCGGTTGGTTCATGAAAAGTACTTTCTTTTGTTAAGAATGAAAGGGATGAAGCACTCATAATTGACGAGTTGAAAAACGAAATTAGAGAAATGCTTATCGGATTGCCTTTTTAATCAATGGAATAATTTAATCTGATTTTGTCGAACGAAGTTAGATTTGTTTGTTTGGGGAGTGCGAAAATTGCAACTCAAAAGGAAATTTACCTAAATTTGCAATAATCCTATGAACAAAGACTCAAACGCAATGCAACATAATCTTCAAATGCAGAAGATTGGAAACGCGCTGGTTTACCTTTCTTCTCACATTTCCGATTTGTCGAAAACCAAGCTTCTGAAGCTCGTTTATCTGTTGGACGAAGTTTCAATTCGGAAAAGTGGTGTGCCCATCTTTAATCTAACCTACAAGGTTTGGAAATTTGGGCCAGTTTCAGAAGACCTCTATATAGACTTATCCGATGATTTGAGATTCGTGAAAGATTTTTTGAAGTTCGATGCGTCAACACAATCGTTCAAACCGGCTTCAGAGTTTTGCGACGATGAGTTTTCGGACAACGAGATTGAACTCATGAATTTTGTAATTGAAAAATACGGTGCCAAAAGCGCTGCCGATTTGGTTAGCGTTACACATCATCCTTTTTCTCCTTGGTACAACACAGCAAAGGAAAACAACGTTCTCGAGCCTCTAGAACAAGAACTGATCAATCATACCGATCTGATTATCGATATGAAACAACTCATCGCTCACGACGCGTTGAAGCTGGCCCTTTACAACGACTACATTTCGTTAAGTGGTTATGCTAATTGAAGGAAATATTCTTTACTTCACTCCGTTTTATTTTAAAAATGGAAATCCACCGAGATCAAAATTCTTTGTTGTTTTAAAGTCTTTAGGAAATCACGCGGTCTTGGCTTCCTTGCCGACAAGTGTCGATGCAATTCCTTCGAAATACGACGATCAACAGGGCTGCCTAGAATTGCCCGAAATTGGTTTGAACTGTTATGTTATTCACCCCAACATTGCCATTACCGAATGCGGCAAGTCTTTTCAGAAAAAGACCCATTTGTTCGGTCATCAACTCGATGAATATGCAACGCAAATGTTGAACGAAGTATATCCAACAGAGGGCATCGATTATACCGTTTGGGGAAAATTCAAGCCAGACGTTTTTCAAGATTTGCTAGATTGTTTCAGATCTTCACAAGCCGTTAAACGCAAGTACAAGCGTATCCTTTAGTACTTTTTATTTTTCCCACATTTTTTTAGTAAACTACAATACGAACAAAGGCGTATTGCGGCGCTATTGCATTTTTCAGTGATTTGTTTAAACAGATAGTTACATCTTTTTGATGCGAGAAATGTATGAATTCATTGTCTTGCTTGAAACACTTGCGACTATGTCTTAAACGATTCTGTCTATGCAAGCTTGTCGTTGGGTATTCTTTTATGTGGGATTCACTGTTTCCCTCCTCATCCCATCTTTATCAATCTTCTCTCAGTACCCACCTGTTACACAACGGTTGCAGTATTCTTCGTCGTTGGGCGATGTAGTTGTTAGCTCCAACCAACAGGTTCAACTTCCGAGTTTGTCTTCTACGCAGAGCGATTTAGGTAGCTTGTTCACGCTGACGTTCGGAGTGGATTACGCGAGCGACGTGATGCCTGTTGGCGATAAAATATACGAGGTAGATGTGAAGATCGAATACCACGCAAGCGGTAGCAGCGTGTTACAATCCCAATACGAAACCTTGATTTTGGATGGGAATTCGGGCAATGGCACGACGTTGTTGAATGTTGGAGTAGATAAGCGTACCGTTTTGATGGGTAATGTGAAGGATGCGAAGGTGATTGTTCTAGCTATGCGTGAGAACACTACAGCGGTAAGTTTTTTGAATCACCGTTTGTATTTGGATTTGGAATTGTACCCCAATGTTCAGGGTGTTTTGTCTAGTGTAGTTCCTGGGAATCCTACGGTGAGTGAGGTGGGAGTAGAGTCTTGTACAAATGGGAGTAGTTCGAGCAGTGAATTTTTGGTGAGTTGGACGCCTATTACGGGAGCTGTTGAGTATCAGTTGGAGTATGTTTTTGTGAACGATTACGGCGTTAGTGCGGGCAGTTATTTACCGATGAGTTCTTTGCATGTCGATTTTCGACGCAACAGTACGCGTGTAACGACTGTTGATGCGAGTTATCGTGTTTCGAATTTATTTGATCACGGTTACGTGTGTTTTCGTTATCGGGGTATTGGAGTGGATGGATCCACGGGCGGCGTTGTTTATGGTCCATGGAGTTTGGTAGATGGTGACCATTTGGTGTCATCTGTTTCCGGTTTGGGTGGAGCTGTTTATGGGGTTAGTGTGGGTCATGAGCAGGGTTTGAATTGGCAATCGACGCAGACGTATGCCGAAGGAGGGAAGAAGAAAGAGGTGGTCACGTATGCCGATGGGAGTATGCGCAGTCGTCAGGTAGTTACGCGCATTAATACGACGAATTCTGTGGTTGTAGGCGAAACCTATTACGACTATCAGGGTAGAGCAGCGTTGCAGATTTTGCCATCTCCTGTGAGTGATTTGTTGGGCAGTTGCAGTGAATCTTCTTCGTCTGTTGCCTTGCGCGATGGGTTGCGTTTTTACCCGTCGTTTAATAAGGCTGAGGGTGGTTTGCCTATTACGCCGTATTTGTTTGATCGTGATTTGAGTGAGACGGAGCGTTGTAGCCCGTTGGTATTGAAATTAGATAGCGCGAGTGGTGCTGGTAAATATTACAGTGCAAATAATGTGCGTTACGGCAGTTCTGGTTTGGCTCGGGCTCAGGGGTATGCGTACAGTCGGGTGGCTTATACTCCGGATAATACTGGACGAGTAAGAGAGCAGGGCGGTGTTGGCCAGGCTTTTCAGTTGGGTTCAGAACATACGACGCGCTCTTTTTATGGCGGTAGTTCACAGGTTGAACTGGACCGTTTGTTTGGCAGCGAGGTGGGTTATAGTGAGCACTACCGGAAGGTGTTGGTGTTGGATGGCAATGGTCAGGTGAGCGTGAGTTACATGAATCAGGAGGATAAGGTTATTGCTACGGCACTAGCGGGTTCTTCTCCTGAGAATTTAATCCCCTTGGCATCCTCGGAGTCAGAACCTCAGGAGTTGTATGAGCGTATGTTGCCTCATGGTCATTTGGGAGGAATAAACAATGGATTGAGTGGCGATGGTAAGGAGCGTTCGTATATCACGACGGTTGTTTTAAGTAGTCCGAGTGATTTGGTTTTGAATTATGATTTGTCGGTGTTGCCCTTGGGTGATGGTTGTATGGTCGAGGGATGGTGTGCGAGTTGCGTGTATGATTTGAGTATTTCGGTGCGCGATGATTGTGGATCTTATTTGGGGGGCCTGAGTGAATCTGTTGTGGGTCATGTGGGGCAGGGCGAGGGCGGAGCGTTGTCTTTTTATAGCGATTGCGATTCGTATGATATGAATGGGAGCGGGATGTGGGAGTTGACGTTGTCGTCGTTGCCTGTGGGTAGTTATGAGGTGAGTAAGGTTTTGCGTGTGAATGAGTCTGCGTTGGAACATTATGTTTCTCAGTATACCAATCCGCAGTACAATACGTGCATGCACACGTACGAAGATTATTTGTCAGAGTATGTGAGTCAGATTGATTCGAGTGGATGTGTTGAGCAGACGTGTGAAACCTGTTTGTCTTCTTTGGGAACGTTGGGTGATTATATGAGTTCGGGTCGAGGAAGTGCGGATGATTATGCGCAGGAGTTATCTTTTTGTCACGCGTTGTGTGGCGATGTCTCACCTTGTTCCAATGCATTTTCGATGTTACGCATGGATGTTTCTCCGGGTGGTCAGTATGGCCAGTACGAGGGCGATGCGTCTACGTATGCGTTGTCTGTTTTCAATGATTCGAATCACCTAAGTCGTCATTTGAGTTTGGGTGGTTTGGAAGGGACTTGGCGTTCACCGCGTTATTACGATACGAGTGTGGGCGGATTTGTTACGGGTTATTATTCGCTTTCGAGTTCATCGGGAGTCATGGAGCGTTCGCGCATAGCTGTGACGAGTCTAGGGGGTGGTGTTTACAGTCCGCAGGTTGTTTCTTCGGGTTCTGTATTCTTGGGTTTGGATGGGGTGTATTATGTCTATCCGGAGGATTTGTTGTTGTTGTCAGATTTTCTTTCTTATTGGACCAGTGATTGGAGTTTGAGTTTGGTTTTGAATCACCCGGAGTATGTTTATTATACGACGTGTTTGGAGATTGATGGCGGCGTGAATGGCGATGATGGGGTGTATGTTTTTGATGGAGGTTTGTCGAATCAGCAGACGCGAGCTCAGGCGATATCATCGGGTTATTTAAGTAGCAGTGGCGTTCCCACCGATTGGTTTTCTTCTACGGGTGTGTTGCAGGATTATTTTGTGAGTAGTGGGAATTACGGCGTATACGGCACGTCGTTGCAAGGCGAGTGGGATCATTATTATGTGAATACGACGTTGGGCATTGATTTGAGTATGGCAGAGTTTGCGGCGTTGAGTGTACGTGGGGTGGGTTATTTGGGAGCAACGAGTCTTCCTGCGTCGTTGTATGCTTTTGGCAGTGGAAGTAATACGACGCAGTTGGAGAATGAGTGGTCTTTTTTGCGCACGCTTTATTTGACGCGTAAGCAGCATTGGGTTTCCAAGTACATGGATGCGCAGGCCAACTCGAGTGGGGTGTCTGGGGTGAATGATTGCATTGGTAATTCCGCGTGGATTTGTCCTGTTGGTTATTTGGGTTTTTATGGCGGTGGTGTTACGGCGTGTAGCAATTTGAATCGCGATTATTACGTCTCGAAGGTCATTCGTTTTGGAGGCGATGAGGATGTGACATCGTTGTTAAGCAGTAGCGGTGTGGGCACGGATTACAACACGGCGTCGTATCACGAGTATGAGCAGACGGGTTTATGTCCTGTGGCCAGTCGTTTTTCTCAGGTGTTGCAGGAGTTGGTCAGTAGCGGTGAGTTGTATGCGAGCAGTTCTGTTTCGCTACAGGATTTGGGATCTTTTCCTGCACTGTATGTCTCGTTGCATGAGGGCGATGTGAGTAGTTCCGATCCGTATAGCAATTACGATTGGATGTGGAATACGAGTTTGAGTAGTTTGTCAAGCAGTGTATTGACTGCTAGTTTGTACCGTTCGAGTTTAGGTGTTGGCGGAGGTTGGTCGGGTCTAGTTTCATTGTCGAAGGACACGTGTAGTTGGTCGTGGGATGAGGTGGTGAACATGGGTAATTTTCATTACTTGGGTGACTCCTCGGGTTACGAACGTTTTAGTGTAGAGGTGTTGGTTTTGTTGCCTTCGGGATTGACGCGTGTGGATGAGTTGCAGGGGTTAACAGATTTGGTTTCGCTGGGCGGTTGTCGTTTTGATACGCAGTGTACGTTGTCGAGTTATGGGAATCATTTGCTCGAGGTACTCAATGTTCAGCAAGGTTTTTTGACTTCATCGGGTGTGGGTAGTTTGGGCGGTTGTACGAGCTGTTCCTCTTCTCATGCGGTGCCTGCCTCTTACTTGCCCGTGGGCATGGCTACGTGGTTGGGAGCGGGCATGGTGGATACCAGTGGTTATTATGTTTGGTATTCTTCTTCATCGACGCCAGCGTTATTTATTCGTTCAGTAGGTTCCTCTTATCCGCGTGTTAAGTTGGAGATTACGGGTTCTGTGTCTTCGAGTGGCGGTGCTGGTTTGTCCTTTGGCGCCTTGCCAAGTGATGCGGTATTTAAAACCTTGGCCTGTGATCACGAGCATTATTTTACGTTGGAGGTTTATTCAGGCGATACGTTATGGAACAGTTTTACTGGCGGTAGTTTTATAGAGCTTTCGGGTACTGAGCGTGAGGCAGCCCCGGTGTGTGACTGTGGTTTTCCAGTCTCTGTTGGATGTATTGGCCAGGGTTATGCGATGGAGCGATCGGTAGGGGCTTGGATGGATGCCGTGTTTAGTGCAGATGCACAGGGTCACAATTATTGGGACCGCATGGGTCAGGTTCCCACGCTGGATGCCACGTTGGTGAGCACGCTCTTTTTAAGTCCTTCGGATTATGGTGTTGTGGGAGTGGAGCAGTATGATTCGGCGAGTGGCGTGGACAGTTTGATTTACGATTATTCCTCGTGTCGTTTGGTGTTGTGGAGTGACGGGTTGGATGGAGTGACGAGCACTTGGTCGGGTCTTCATGACGTGTTTGGTTTTCATGCCGATACAAGTTCAGCGTTGCCATCTACTGTTCATTCGTTTTCCTTTTCTGCGGTGAATGAGCTGGGTGATACGTTGCGTGTTGGCGGCTCGAGTGCTTGTTTATCTCTTGAGCGTTGCCAGAGTTGTGATACGACGCATGTAGCCAGCGAGACCATGGCTTTGTTGTCCTCCTTTTCAGTTTCGGATACTGCGCAGTGGTCCGACGGCGGAACGCAGGAGTACAAGCAATACTTAGAGGCTTTGGATCAGTATAATTTGAATTACGGTTACGCTCAGGGCGATGAAGGATTTATAGCAGCAATCGATTACAAGACGTTTTATGAGCAGGGTTCGAAGTACACCTTGTCGATGTATTTAGATAAGTTGTTGTTTTATATGGGTGTTGATACGACGTATGACCGTGGTGTGTTGAGTGATTTGGCTACTTTTTCCAAGGAGTATGGCAATTACGTGGATGGGATGAAGGAGTATGCGTTGTATTCAGAGTTAATGCTGGAGTACAATGGTCAGCGATTGTCGCAAGACCTGAGTTTGTTGGCTCCCGAGGGTGAGATGAATTTTTTGAAATCATCTTACGGGGTTTATGTGAAGGATTATTCGAATTATTTAGGCGCGGTGGTCTCTACCACCTCTGGTGCTCAGCCGCTGTCGTCGTGGGTTTTGGGTTTGGACAGTGTTGTTTCATTGAGTGAATCTTTCGGGGTGTTGTATGGTTCTTATGTAGAGGCTTACCAGCAGTGGGATTCCGTTCAGGTGTATCGCTTGGCGTTGGGCGATGATCAGGTTTGCACCGATTATAAGTCACGCACGTTATACCTTCAGGAAGACTTTGAGAAGTTGGGTTACGGCGGTAGTGTCGAGGGTCAGCAGGCTTTGCAGGCGTATATCGCAGAGATTGCGCTGGCCACACAGACGGGGGATTGCATTGGGCTGTTGAAGGAGTTGTCTTCCTTGCAGGGTGTGTCGTCGTATGCCTTGCTTCGTTCCACTTCGAGTTCTTGCCAGACGCTTTATTTGAACTATTTGTCGGCTGTGTCTCGTTACAATTCGAGCTCGTATGCCTCGCTGAATATTTCTCGTCAGTTGTTGGATCCTGTGTTGAGTTACAGTGATTTCATGACGTATGATTTGTGTGGTTGTGTGGAGTCTTACATGGCTTATTTGGAGAGTTATTCGGGGTATAGCAGCAGTACGACGGGTGTAACACCTGCTGTGGGTATTTTGTACTTTGAGGGTTGTGGTTTAACGTTACCGGAGGGGTATGCCGATAAGCGGGATTGTTATTCAGTGTATGAGGAGGCTTATTATGCATACAACGATTGGGCAGTTCGCAATGAGGGTTCTGCCATTGTTGGCGACATGGTCGATTCGAAGGTTTTTGTGAATGAAGATTTGTGTTCGTGTGTAGATGATTACGCGGCTTATTTGCAGAGTATAGCAGATGGCGTACGAAATTTGGAAGAGGGCGAGAAGGGCCCTAGGAGTTTGTTGGATTTTTGTGGCAGTGGTTTACCGGGTTGTGTGCTTGGCTCGGATATCGTGTTGAGCTTACCTGTGCTGGACAGTTTACCTTATGAAGATCCGTGTTTAGCAGCGTTGCTTTCGCAGGCCGCGGCCAATGCGCAGTGGTCTTATGCGCATCAGGTAGATTCGTTGGCGTCTGCATTTACTGCAGCTTACATCGCGCATTGCATGAACAGCTTGCAAGAATCTTTTTCACGCACGTGGGAAGATCAGGAGTACCATTACACGCTTTACTATTACGATCAGGCGGGCAATTTAATTAAGACGGTTCCACCTCAGGGTGTTGTTCGTTTGCCGCTCACGAGTTCAGAAGATGCGTTGAGCGAGGCGATAGCCAGCGATAGGGCTTCGGGGGAACGCAGTGTTTATACGCAGCACGGCATGGCTACGCATTATTATTACAACAGTTTAAATCAATTGGTGGGTCAGCGTTTGCCTGACCACGAGGCCATGGATTTAAGTTCGGTGGAAGATGTGTTGGGTGTAGGTTATACGAGTAGCAGTAGTGCGGGCGGCAGCTCGGTTCAGTTGGTGGACGAGCATGTGGGTTATGGCGTGATGGATGGCGGTAAGCGCTTGTATCGCACGCAGGATGGTGGGTTGACGTGGGAAGAGGATATGGGGGTGAGCGGTGCCGATGTTTGGGACATTTGTTTAGAGAGTAGTGGAGTGAAGGGGTATATGGTTGGCGATGGCGGACAGGTTTATTACACCAACAGTGGCGGAATGCAGTGGGAGGAGGTTGCTTTACCAGAGCTCGCTGAGTATACGCAGTGGCGTGGAGTAGGTAGTACGGTAAGTTTTACATCAGGCACGCCGCCGTTGAGTGTTGGCGGTTCTACTACGACGGTAGAAACCGTTGTTGTGGGAGAGCACCGCGTGGCTAGTTTAACGGCTACTGGTGTTTGGCATGTGGATAGTCCGAGTGTTTTTTCGGATGTTGATTTAGAGAAGGTGGTCAGCGATGGCAACAATCATTTTTACGCTGTGGGCAATCGCACGCAGGTGTTGGGCGGCGAGAGTTACCGCACGGGTGTTATTTATGTAAGTGATGCGGTTTATCCGCTGAGTTGGCAGGCTGTCTCGGTGTTGCCAACGAGTAGTTCTTTGGGAATTCATTACGCAGGTGTGTTAAGCAGTGGGGTGCAGGGAAGCCTTCGCGTGGGCAGTGCCGACGGTTCTATCCGTCGTTTGGTGGAAACCAGTGCGGTGAGTGAGTACAGTGGTTTAAGCAACGTAGAGGTGTTGGAGGCCATTACGTTAAATGCCTCTGGGGCTCAGGTTGCTTTGCTTCGCAATGCCATGGGCATTGTGTCGTTGCAGTACCGCAGCAGTGGTGCCGATAGTGTTTGGCAGGTTGTTCCCGGAGCACCGCAGGGTCTTACGCAGCTCACGTCGCTTCGCATGCAAGAGAATGGCGTGTCACAGTTCTTGGGTCTTTGTGGAGGAACGTTTAATAATGGCAAGGTGTATTTGTTTTCTTACGGTACGCAGTGGAGTGTTTATGCACTTGGTGTTTCAAATGCCGAGCAGGTAGCAGTGGTTCGTAAGGATGTGTCAGGGGCAGTCGCTCAGGCGATGGCTTATGTTACTTCTACCAAGAATATTTATTTAACTCAAAATGTTCAGGCACCTGTAAACGCGATGTTATTTCCCAAGAGTTGGACGGGCGGAATCTATGCGGGTGTTGGACTGTGCGATTTGGGCAGTGGAGGGTTGTTGGTGGCACGTTTAAGTACAACGGGTACTTTGAGTGCTGTGCGTGTAAATCCGAACAACACAGAAACGACAATTTCCATTCCGTCAAGTTTAAGCAGTGGCGGTATGTCGTGGAAGAAAGTCTTGTTTGGCAAGGTGGGCTCGCAGAACTACCTCTATGTGTATGGTCAGGACGGTTCGGGTAACTGGAGGGTGCGCCGGGCGAATGTGTCGTCCACGACGGGCGTTTTGTCTTCTGTGAGCTCAGCGGTGAATGTAGTGGCTAATGCGCGCATTGGTTTTGGCGAGGATAAGTTATGGATGTCAAACGACCAGGGCGTGACGCTATACGCTAATTTTTCTACAGGCAATATGGCTTATGTGTCCTATTCACCTCAGGCGTTGCGTGCGGCAGATGGTTATGTTACGGGTGGTGTTTTGGTAGGTGGAAGCGATGGCGATGTGTACGATGTGTTCTCCTCGAGTACGGTTACAGCAAGTGCAAGGCAGTTGAAGACGCAGACGCGTCACGACATTATGGGTTTAAGTGTTGTTGATGGGGCTAATTATTTTTACAGTTCGGGACGCAACGGTAAGTTAAGCGGTTCAAAGTATCAGCTTACTTCAGGAAGTAGTGGTCCGGTGCAGAGTGTGGTAAGCAGTAGCATTACGCTACCCAATGTGGGACATACGTGTTTATGGGATGTAGACGGGTCTTACAGTACCACAAGTGGTTATTCGTATTACGTAGTGGGTTCGGGCGGTAAGGGCTGGTATAAGTCTTATGGCAGTGATGCGCTAGGTATGCCTCAGCAGATGTCTAATGCGGGAGGAGAGAGTTTACGCAGCATTGTTCGCAAGGGCAGTAGTGACGTTTATTTTGCTGCAGGAAGTAACGCCTCTATGCGCACCTACTCGGGTGGCAGCTCATTATCGGGTTCACGCATTGTTCCTTTTACGCTGAACAAGGTTTATTTTTCAAGTCCTTCCGTGGGTATGGTTGTGGGCGATCGCAGCGTTATACGTTACACCTTGGATGGGGGAGATCATTGGCGTATTCTGAAACTCGCTTCGGGTCAGACGCGCACGCATAAGAACTTACTTGCAGCATGGTGCAACGAAGCGGGTGTGGGGTTATTGGGTGGTGAAGTGGATAGACTGTGGAGCGTGAATTTGTCTTTGGGCACGTATGCTAACACAGGGGTGTCGGGTACAACTGCGGTAGGTATTTCTTCGATACAAGATATTTACGTAGATGCAGCAAGTGGTAAGGGTTATGCGGTTGGAAGTACATCAACCACAACGGGCGTAGCCCTTCATACCACGAACGCAGGGGTAAGCTTCAGCGCATTAAGTGGCGCATCGTCGCATGCGGGGTATAGCAGTGTAGCACCGCTATGGGCCTCTGAGGGCAGTACGGTTATGCTGGGCTGCGAAGACGGTAAGATGTATTTAGCGAGTGGTAGTGGTGTTAGTGGCACGGGCGTGAACATTACAGGGTCAACGGGAGTAGGGATAGCCGATTTGGTGTTTACCGATGCGTTTACGTGCTATGCCGTAGGTGTCTCGGGTGTGTTGAAGAAAGGGGTGTATGTGGGTGCTGCGAGTGCAACACTTCCTTTAACCTATTCATTAACGAGCACCGATTGGCAGTGGTCCAATGCGGTAAGTAGCGGCAGCGGCACAACAGCTAAAATAAACAGCATAGCCATGCGCAACAACCACGAAGGAGTGGTGGTAGGAGCGGGGGCGCATTACGTTCGTTTTTTAACCAACTACGCGGGTGTTTACTCGCAGCGTTTTTGGTACGATAAGCTAGGCCGCATTGTGCTAAGTCAGAATACAAAGCAGCATGATAACGGCACGTACAGTTACAGTTTATACGATGCGCAGGGTCGTGTGCAGGAGGCAGGCGTGAAAGAAGAAAACACGAGTACGACGGGCTTGCACATGCATGATGTTCAGGGAGCCGATGTGGGCGGGGCTTTTAATCCGCTGGCCATAGAGGTAAGTTCTACTACAGGCAGCAGCAGCGCTTCGCCGTTTATGCAATGGATAACGCAGGGCGCAAACACCAGCACGGGTGTTAATGCAACGCGCACAGAGGTTACGCGCACGGTATACGATGAGCCGCTGGTGAGTGGTATCGGGTCGTTTACGCAAAACAACTTACGCAAGCGCGTGAGCTCGGTGGTGTATCAGAAGGTGTATCACAGCGATGCCTCGGACGGGTATACCCACGCCACGCATTACAGCTATGACATTCATGGCAACGTGAATGAACTGGTGCAAGACAACCCCGAGATGGCCGTAACGAGCAGCTTGTCTGATCAGCGGTACAAGCACCTGGAGTACGACTATGATTTAATCTCGGGGAAGGTGAACCGCGTGAGTTACCAACGAGGAGCGCGCGATGCGTGGCACCATTGGTATGAATACGATGCAGATAACCGCATTACGCAGGTGTACACCTCAACGCATCCCGACCCGATAGCCATGGCCGGAACCACAATCACCGATCCAACGGTTGTTGGTGCGCTGTGGGAGCAGGATAGCAAGTATTTTTATTACGCTCACGGTCCGCTTATGCGTCAGGAGTTGGGTAGCAACCAGGTGCAAGGAGTTGACTACGCGTATACCTTGCAGGGGTGGATAAAAGGCATCAACAGCAACGCCCTTGATGCCACAAGAGACATGGGTCACGACGGCTCGGGCACGGGACTGAACGGACGCTTTGCGCGCGATGTGGCTAGCTTTAGTTTAAGTTATTACGAAGGCGACTTTAGCAGTGTGGCATCTACAGGAGCGTTTAGCAGCGTGGTGGGCAGTGATTTAGAAGCTGAGAGTCATGATTTATACAACGGCAACATCCGCATTATGCAAACGACGCTAATGGAGAACAACGGGTCGGGTGCACTTACAGCGAGTAATTTGGGCATGGCGTACAAGTACGATCAGTTGAACCGACTGAAGCAAGCCAAAGGGTTTACGCAGTACACCCCATCAACAAATAGTTGGTCAGCATCGAGCGGAGCCGCAGGCGAGCACAACAATTTCTTTACCTTTGATGCTAACGGCAATATTCTAACGCAGCAACGTTATGAAGGAAGCACGTTAGTAGATAACCTCACTTATCAATACGCAACCAATAGCACAGGAGACTTGTTAAGCAACCGATTATATAGCGTAGACGATGCGGTAACGAACACCTCGTTATCTGCTACGGATATGGAGGACATGCCAGCATACATCAATGGAACGCCTAATACAAGTAACAATTACACGTACACGCAGATTGGTGAGTTGAAGTCGGATGCTCAAGAGGAGATATCTGAAATCCATTGGCGTGTAGACAGTAAGATATCAGAGATTACGCGCACGAGTGGATCTGCGAAGAAGAACTTGAAGTTCGAGTACGACGCCATGGGCAACAGGGTTGCTAAGCACGTGTATGGGGGCAGTGTGCTAGAGTCGAGTACCTATTACGTCCGCGATGCGCAAGGAAATGTCATGGGGGTGTATGAGCACAAGATGGATGCCGAGAATGCGGTAATGGAGTACAAGCTTATCGAGAGAAATATCTACGGCAGTGCACAGGTGGGAATCTGCAAAGACACGGTCGATTTAAATATCACAAACGCAGCAGGTGCATTAACGCAAGCGACGTATTACCACGCAAGGCAGCTGAATCACCGTCAGTACAGCCTCAGCAATCACCTGGGTAACGTGCTCACGACCATTGGCGACGGGAAGGCTGCTACAGACAGCAACAGCGACGGGGTAATCGATTACTACACGGCATACATCATCAGCGTCAGCGACTACTCACCGTTCGGCGTTGAGCTCACAGCAAGATCATGGAGCATCGAAGAGTATCGAAAAGGGTTTAATGGACAAGAAAAGACAGATGAAATAAGTGGCTCTGGAAACCACTACACGGCTGAATATTGGGAAATGGATCCACGCCTTGGCAGGCGTTGGAACTTGGACCCTAAACCCGTGGAATGGGAAAGTGGGTATGCAGTGAATAGGAATAACCCTATTTGGTATGAGGATCCAGAAGGTGATTTTCCTTTTAGGAGATATGAAAAAGGAGATGAAATAAAAATAAGAAGGTGGTTTAAGGTTGTAGCAGTAATAAAAGTTGTTGATTTTGAAGAAGTCAAAGGCAAAGGAGTTAGAATACAATTAGAATACACAGATAAAAAAACTGGTAAAACTGATTTTAATTGGATTCAGACAATAAGAACTACAGATCCATTAGGTACAGGCAAGCCGAACGAGCCTTACAATGACCCTAACCCATCAGATGATCCACCGGGTGCAGATAAACCATTCTATTATACAGATCAAGAAACGGCCGCAAAAGGACATAAACCAGGTGAAACAGATTTTTTTGACGCACCTCAAAGGCGACCTGGGAAAAAGACCATTAAATGGGAAGGGGAATTAAGTGTTGTTGGTAAAAATGCTAAAGGGGAATATGAGAACATTAAAAACCTCAAATACGGATTTAAGCTAAAATCTGATGGAACTATTAAGATTATAAAGCTCCGAGATAGAAAAGTTTCAAAATTTCAAAAAAAATCAATTGAATCCGCAAAGTAATGAAGCGAACTGTGCTTTCATATATAATCGTATTTATGTCGATGTTGTCTTATGGTCAGACTATGAGTAAGATTGAAATCAAACATATAGGAGAAATTGATAAGCCGTTTCCTGTAATCGAAATATATTCGAACAAGTATGATTATAAATTATCTAATGAGAAAGTTAACACGGGGAAATTAGTAATATCGGATACTCTTGTTTTTTCAGAGGTTATACAATATTTAGACAGTGAAATTATAGGGTTATCAGACACCTCTGATTTAAAGTACGGCACTTTTTCCGTATTATTTTTTGATAAAGAAAAATGTATCAAAACAATTTTCCTTAGTAAGGAAGGAGCTGTTTATTTGTTAATCAATCTCCAATTATATGTTGCTGATAAGCCATTAATATTTACGTTACAAGGCATGGTGAGAAGGCTTCTGTAATTTCAAATAAAACAAAAGCCCCGTAAATCGGGGCTTTTATCATTTTTTGCTGTACGTTTTTTTTGTTTTGTAATGCCGTATGATTAAATCCATGTAGTGAAAAATACGCTGCTTCTCATCATCAGGCAGGTGTTCCAGTTCATCCAGTCTTTTTACCATCTCTTTATCATAGGCAGCGTTCAAGCCTTCGCCTAAAAGAAAATCTACGCTTACATCAAAGGCTTTAGCCAGTTTTACAATCACTTCAATAGAGGGCAAGTTATCGCCCCGCTCGTACTTCCCAATCATTACCGGGGAAGAATCAATCTCTTTGGCCAGTTCGTCCTGAGACCAGTTTTTGGCCTTGCGAAGCTCTGTTATAGCTAGATTTCTTCAATTTTGATTCGTAGTTCTTTAATCGAAAAGCGCTTGTGCTTTATATACAATTATCGAGGCTTTCGATCAGAGCAAATATTTCGCTATCTCTTCTTTCTTGCATTCATAATTCTAAGGATGGTAAACGCGCATATTCAAGGTGGCTCTGATTTTTGTTTATGATCTAGCAAAATTGTCCAAGGCTTTTTCCTAAAAAAGAAATAAGTCATTTGGCGTATTGACAAGAAAGGTGTTTCGTTTCAAATTTGTATGCGAGTATAGAGGTGAAATTACAATATTCTTTCGCGTTTAGCTTAATGATTGGGTAATGTGATGAGTCATTATTCAGAAGATGATTGAGGGTTTTGTTAGTCATTGATCAATCAGGATATTATCCTGTTTTGAAGGACTAACATAATGACATGATATTGTACTTATCGACCTAGATATAACTTAATAAGCGAATAGAATTATTGCATATATCTGAGTTAGTGGTAATTCTAAAAACAACAACAAATGACACAAATAACTTTAACACAAATAAACAATGCCTTCCTACCAGCGAAAGAAATAACAGATACCGAGAAATTTGCTGGAAGAAAGGAATATGTTAATGAAGCTTTTCATGCGCTTTTATCAGAAGGGACAAATATCGCTATCGTTGGCAATAGAGGAATTGGCAAATCATCCTTAGCAAGACAAATTATTAATATTGGACAAGGCGATAACAGCTTATTAGAAAAGTTAGAAATCTATCACGACACAAAACTTGATTTTCTCACAATTTACTTCGCTTGTGGAAATTCAATAACAAATACTAATGACCTATTAAATAGATTACTTACAACAAGAAATTGCCTTCTAGAATGGATTTACGAAATCCCTTCTGCAACTAAAGAAATTGCAAAACTAAATGGCGGTTTAGAAGCAGGAATTCCAAAAGTTATTACAGCCAAAGTAGGCGCGGATTTATCTACTGAAACAACAGCAAATTCATCAATACAATCACATAGCATAGAGACTATTTTTCAAAACGTAATAACAGATTTATTAAAAATTAAAATAGCTAAAAATGGGATACTTATCGTTGTAGATGAGTTTGACCAAATTAAAGACACTACAGGGTTTGCATCTTACTTAAAGTCATTGGCGACAAACACACCTGGATTAAAATTTTGCATTGTTGGGGTAGCTCAAGACATTCAAAACTTAATGAAAGAACACCAAAGTACCGATAGACTTTTTGCAGGTAGCGTAATAAACTTACCATCCATGAATGAACAAGAGTTGACTTCAATTATAAAAACAGCAGAAGACGCAATTGAAAAGCATATTGTTTTTGATGATTCAGCAGTAAAAAAAATAGTAACACTTTCAAAAGGACATCCATATATTGTTCACCTTTTGGGGAAACAAACGTTTAAAACTGCATTTTTAGAACCAAAATATTCCATAGATGAAAGTTATATTGACAGTATTTTAAGAGGAATTGCCGAAAAAGAAGCTGACCCTGTGCTCGAAGGCAGATATAAAAAGTCTGTTGCTTCATCTAAACAAAGAGAAATCGTTCTTAAAGCATTTGCAGTTTCAGCTAAAGCTGACGGTGAAATACTAACATCAGATGCGTATAGGATTTCTGAAGAGCAAGGAGTTGAAAATGCGAGTCAATATGTAGGACAATTAGTAATTGAAGATTATGGTGCCGAACTAATTAAAATTAGAGAACGATATTACAGGTTTAAAGATTCACTATTTCAAACTTATGTTGCTGCAAGACCATCAATATTTTGAAATGAAGAAAGAACTACCACTAACAGCACCTACCCAAAAGGCGGAGTTTCGTGTTCCAAAGACAGTTTTGTGGTTAATCAAACATTAGTTTTTCAAATCAAGTTTTGTGGTAAAAGTCCCGCCCTTCGGGTAGCTGCGGAACGTTATCAGCAAATTTAGTGACATTCAACAATCAGAATAAATGAAAAATATACTACTAGGGATTAAGCGACATACGACAAGATTTTTGTTAGCCATATTCTTTGGATTTACAACACTATGGACAGTTTTAGAGCCTATTTATGCATTGCTTGACTTTGATACAAAAAATAATGGTTGTTGCTATTTGACTGCCTACATAATTGTCAGCTTCATTATTGCAGTTGTAGTTGTTTACCCCAAGAGAAAAGTAAGATTTTGTTTAACTAACACAAATACAAAAATTGAAATTGTTTTTGGCGACCTCTTTAATTCGATAGGACACAAGGTAATTTCAGTAAGCGAATTTTTTGACAGTAAAATCGGAAAACCCGTTTCTCCAAAAAGTTTACAAGGTGCATTCATTAGTAAAGTTCTTGGTGGGCATTCGGCCATTTTTGATGATGCTGTTCATTCACAGCTTTTAGGAAAGGAAATTGCCGTAGTGCAACGTGTTGATGGAAAAACAATAAAATATGATATTGGCTCGACAATCATTATCGATCACGACCGATCAAGGTATTTCATTTTTGCGTTATCAATTACAGACAATGAATGTAACGCATACAGCACACCTGCTTTAATGCTTAAAGCACTTGAAGGACTTTGGGATAAAGTGCGAATTGAAGGAAATGGTAATGATGTTAACCTTCCACTTATCGGAAACGGTTTGTCAAGAATTGGGTTACCCGCTAGCCAACTTTTGCAGTTGATCTTAATTTCCCTTTTAAAATCAGTAAAGGAAAAAGATTTAAGTTCAACAATAAGAATAGTATTAACAGAAGATGTTTTTGACAAAATTGACTTGGAAATAATTAAAAATAATTGGGAATAAAATACAGAAATTATGGCAAACAGGACAGGTAACTATTGTGCGTTTTATGTAAAAACGCTTTTCTGCAAAACAAATTTGGGAGCTAATATTGCGAAAGATTTCGTTTATTACAGAACTCTCAGAATATGGAAAGGGAGTGACTCCTCTTTCCCTTTTGTTGATTCACACGACAAAAATTATAATGTCCGTGATGGTAGCGATTGGGAAACAACTTTAAAACCGAGACTGCGTGACCGTTTAAGTAAGTCAAAAAATATTATTTTGTTCTTAAGTTCAACAACGGCAAATTCGACAGCATTACGAGAAGAAATAGATTATGGAATAAATACTAAGGGCTTACCTGTAATAGTTATTTATCCCGAATTTTCTGAAAAGAGCGACATAATTAATTGCGATTCTAAAGCAATAAAACAACAAATCAAGAGTCTTTGGGATAAGCTACCAATATTCAGAGATTCAATGGACAATGTACCGACAATTCATATTCCTATGAATAAAGCACTGATAGAAAAAATCTTAAAGGACCCTGACTTTATGGTTGCGACAAAGAAATGTCCTGGAAAAAGTTATTTTCCGTGCTTAAAATTATAAAAAAATCTGCTGCTGTTCTGAAAATCTACAAATGAAAGGGTAAGCTTCCCCACATACTATAACGCCAATCGTTTTGAATTATCAATTGTTCAAGCCAAAACGGCATAATTGTCATACGTCTTTTGGCGTATTCTCTTTCAATGAATAACACTAAATCAATAACCCTTGTATCCTGATTTTGAAATACCTGCTAACCTTTCATTCTATTTCAATTGCCTTTTCAACAAGAGTAGGACCAGTTCGGTTTGGAACTTTCCTATTTTAGCTGAAATCAATAAAATTTAATAATATGACATTCACAGGAAACGAAGGTGCAGTGATTACACTTGCAGAAGGATCAAAAATGACAGCAGATTACCGCGCTACTATCTCTACCGGAGATACCATTGCACTGGCAGTAGGAAAGAACTTACTTAACTCCATTCTCGGACAAACCGGCTGCATGGGAATTCGCATGTATTTCGCCTTAGACAAAGATGAGAATAAACAACTCGTTTTGGTTGGAGTAGATGCAAACGGAGATGATATGACGGCGGGGGTAATTGTGGATAGATTAGCTCCTTGTCCTACTACTTGTCCTACGAAAAATTCTTTAAACTCATAATGTTTTAATGGTTACGGAGATTTTTTTTGCCATAATTACGGGAATAATACCGATCGGAATTTTCGCAATAAGGTATAAAAAAATCTCATTTTTGGGCTTAGTGCTTTTACTATTCCTTTTATTGTCAGTTATTGTAGATTCCTTTAACTTGTTTTTTTATGTCAATAATTTAAACAATCTTTTTCTAATAAATATATATGATTACTTCGCGATATTTTTAGAATTATTGTTCTTGATAATCGCTTCTAAGCCAAATGGGAGAGTTCTCTTTATTGGGGCTTCAATAATCATAATTTATTGGTGTTGGCACTTTATTTTTAATATTGACAATGGCTTATACAATTTATCAACAGAACTTTCATTTGTTCTGTCTTGCTTAGTTTTAGTTTTTTGCTTTTATTGTACAATTAGAATACTAACAGGAACAAGTTCTTTTTTTAATGAATCCAAATATCGTTTGATTGCTATTATTGGTCTATTTGTATTTGAATCGGCTTGCTTAATTCCAGTTTGCACGAGTAATTTAAACTTAGAACCAGAAGAAAGGAAATACCTTTCGGATTTATACAATCATGTTATTGTCGTGGGAAGCATAGTAAGAAATGTTCTTTTCTCATTGTATTTCATATTGGATAATAGGATTCATAAAAAAGAACGAGTTTCGAATAGTTTAGTAATTTGATAATTAATTGAGCAGTACAAGCATTGTAGTTACATATTCTATCATTGCCCTTGGTGTTTTTACCCTATTTGTTGTGGTGCTTACTTTTTTGTTGGTAAGAAAAGTAGCGAAATCGATAAAGGAGCAGGAGCTACACAAGCAAATGATTCGAGAAACCATAATTCAAACACAGGAATCCGAACGAGAAGCACTAGCAGACAATCTTCACGACGATTTCGGACCACAATTAGGTATGCTGTATCGTCATTTACAAAAGGAAGTCGATAGTAGTTCTTCCATTATGCTCTCAGCTCCGGATAGGGAAAATATATACAAGAAGTTAGATTTATTAATTGCTGATGTTAGGAATTATTCGTCACAAATCTTCCCCAAACAATTAGCTGAATTAGGTCTAATCAATGCCATCGAACAAAACCTTGCCGACTTAGGATTTAATATTCGAATTAACTTTTTCAATCGATTGATCTATGATTTGAATTTCGATAAATCCAAACAATTGGCTATCTATAGAATTACCAACGAAATCTTGAATAATATTATTCGGCATGGAAAACCCACATTCATTGAGTGCGAGCTAAACAACGATGAAGAAAAATTTCAAGTGGTCTTTACACACGACGGTGCACCATTCAGCCAAAAAGAATTCTTAGAAACAGCCAGAATCAATGAAGGTCGGGGTTGCTCTTCTATTTTAAATAGAACCCTTCAATTGGAAGGGACTATAGAATTTTATCGTATCTTAGATCAGTACGCATGCACTAAACTTCAACTTCCTTTAAAATGATAGTTCCAATTAAAGTTGCGCTGGTAGATGATCACACCATAACTCGTGAAGGCATTAAGAGAATTTTAAACCAAGACAGGGCTGAACGCTTTCATGTGGTTGGTGATTTTCCAGACGGACAATCGTTTTTAGATTTTTTGAAAGAAGAAACCTGCGACGTGGTACTTATGGATATTAATATGCCTGGTAAATCTGGAGACAGCACCATTGAAGTAATCAAACAAAAGTACCCCAAAGTTTCAGCGGTTGTCCTGAGCATGATTACAAATGATTACATGATAGACAGAGCCATATCTGTTGGGGCATTGGGTTACCTGCCCAAAGAGGCCGACTCTGGTCAGATAAAAAAGGCTTTGATTAGCGCACATGAGAAAAAGATATTCTTCAATTCGCTAGTTACCGCACAGAAGTTAAACTACTTCAAAGAGAAAAAGCGAATGCCCAGTGAACTCTCAATCCAGGAAAAGATTATTATTGACTTAATTATTCGTGGGTTTACCAACAAAGAAATTTCTTCCAAATTGAATATTGCAAGTGGCACCGTTAAAAAACACCGCGAGAATATTCTAAGAAAAACCAATTGCAAGCGATCAGCACATCTCCTCACATATTCGCTCGAAATGGGAATTTTTAATTATCAGGGACTGGCGAGATTGTAATTTATCCACTGTTTTTTTAGAAAACTGAGGCAAAAAGAATAACCGTACTTTAACTCCAAATAATGTCACAATTTTTTATATATTTGTGACATGAAAGAGTCCGTTAATCAAGTTATTGAATTGAAAATCAGAAGGGCAAAGCCAGGTAGTGTCTTTTTACCTTCCGATTTCAAGGAGGAGGGATCTTCAACGGCAATTCGAAAGTCTTTGTCTAGACTTGTGGAATCTGGTATATTGGAAAGAATGGGGCAAGGGATATATGTGGTGCCTAAAGTTGATAAGGTCTTCGGAAAGGTACTTCCATCAATTGAGGAGTTGGCACAGGTGCTGTCGAGAAAGGAGCATGTGAAAATAAAACCTTCTGGTCAGTATGCATTGAACAAAGTTGGTTTATCTACCCAAGTTCCAATGAAGCTAGTATTTCTAACAAGTGGTCATTCAAAGAGAATTCAGATTGGAAAAAGCGCTATTGTTTTTAAGTCAACAACAGCCAAAAAGCTTTCCATGAAAGGCGACATAACAAGTTTGTTGTTTTTGGCTTTGGAGGAATTAGATTTACAGAAGTTGTCGGTCGGGCAGAGGGATAGAATAATTCAGTTATTGAAGAAAGAGAGTCCAGAAAATTTGAAGCATGATTTACGACTAACTCAAACGAAGGTGAGTGACTTCATTGTAAAAATCTTAAATGCCAGGTAGAATGATTGGTTGGTTAAAGAACTTAAGCGATGCTTCGCGCTTGGTGTCAATAAACGAAGCGTCTCGAATTTCAGGAATACCGGCAAAAGCAATTGAAAAAGATTGGTGGGTCACACTTTCAATAAAGCTATTGTTCGAAACGAAGTATGCCAATTATTTCGCCTTTAAGGGGGGGACTTCATTGAGTAAAGGCTGGCATTTAATTGATCGTTTTTCTGAAGATATTGATATATCGTTAAGCTCAGAAGCAGTTGGAATGACGTATAAGCAAACACCTACTAAAAACTATGTTGAGCAATTGCGAAGAGCAGGATGTGCGTTTACTTCAAATCAGCTGCTAGAGGCATTAAAATCTAAATTTGTTGAATCGCAAGTTCCCGAAAATTTGTACTCTATAGAGGCGAAGCCGGTGCGACCCGATATGCCCGATACCGATCCGCAGAGTATTTATGTGAATTTCATTTCGTTATTCGATCCGAATCCCTATCTGCGAGACAGTGTGAAAATAGAATTCAGTGTTCGTTCGATGAGGGAACCGAGTGTTATGCGAAGTATGAAATCTCTTTTGGTCACATATTTCCCAAATGCGAATTACGTTGAAGATGACTTTGAAGTACTTACCATTCATCCGCAAAGAACACTGGTGGAAAAGATTTTGTTGCTACACGAGGAGTACAATCGCGATGAGCGAGATAAGATGCGAACAGATCGCATGTCAAGACATTATTACGATTTGTTTCATTTGGGAAGACAAGATTTTTCATCCGTTACAATGAAAAATAAAAGTTTTATAGCGGAGGTAATTGAACATCGGAAGTTTTATTCAAGATTGAAACGTTTCAATTATACCAAATTGATTCCGGGTAGTATTTCAATTGTACCTGATAATGAAATACGAGATGCACTAAAGAATGACTATGAAGTTATGCGTTCAGAGATGATCTATGGTAATCCGCCAACATTCGATGAGATTATGCTAGCTGCAAAACAGCTCGAAGATGAGTTCAACGGAAAGGAATAACCTCAATCTTCGGTCCTCACATATTCGCTCGAAACGGGAATTTTTAATTATCAGGGATTGGCGAAATCGTAGCAGAGTATTTCTTTTTTACTTTTTAAAATTTGTATTACCTTCGTTTTAATTGAAAATGAAAAGACGAGCGTAATCGGAGCGTCAGGGATTAAGGGTCTTCTGAAACACTTGTAAATAAAGGGTTTTTAGTGAGGGTTCGAATCCCTCTCTCTCCGCCACCCATTAAGCCAACGATTTCATCGTTGGTTTTTTATTTCCCCAAAACCAACGAAGGTCCAAACAAAATCAATCCAGAAAGTAAAGACAATCCAACGAAGAGAATCCAATTTCTTTTACTCTTGAATTCCCTCAACACACCAACCTCTTGAATCCATTGCTTAGCATGAAGTTCTTCTTCTTTGTTTTGACTAATGAGAAGTGTCGTTAACCACACAAGCGTATTCAATATTCCCGGAATTAAAATATCTATAAAGGTTTCGGAGATACCAAGTGTGTTCATTAAAAAAGGATAGATTGAAGTTTGCTTCAGCAACAACCATAAGATCCAAATGATTGGAGCGCCTATCATGGCAGAAAGAACAGTTTTCGCATTGACCTTCGACCAAAACCAACGGGCTATAAAAACAGGTCCAACACCTGCAGTGAATAGAAAGATAGTTCCGAAAAGTTCTGCTGTAGATTTACCCATGGCCAGCCACATTGCGGAAATTCCTATTCCAAGCAACATCGTAATCATACCGAATGTTCTTTCGTTGTTGTCGTTGGATAACATAGGTCTAATTACACCAGCATAAATTAAACTCGCCGTCCAGTGATTCGTGCTGAACATTGCTTGAAACGCATTAATCACAATAAAAACGATAAACAAATTGCTTATCCAGCTCCAATTGTTTTCAGTGGGATACAACAACGGAAAAGAGAGAAGTATGCTTTGAATGAAATAGGCAATGAGTATTGCGATAATTATAATTCTTCTTGATTTTTTTCCGTTTTTTAACGTGAGCAACAATTGTCCGCGCATATCCGGTAAGTCAACAATTAAAGCAAACCACCAGAGCAAAATAATAGACAAGAGTAGAGGTTGGAAGTGAATGTTATTTACCCATACGGAAATATGATTTGGAGTTTGAACGGTATAATGTTCACCAATGAAAATTTGAAACATAAGATAACAAATCGCTACAAATACGGTGGCGAAACCAATAACCGAATCGATGCGAATGCGATTTTTTAGCGAATTGAAAAAGACATTTAATGTTAGAATAACAAATGTGAAGATTATAAATCTCTTTTGACTTTCAGGGTCGATAAATAAACACTCCGATAACGGCGGAATACTAACGGCCATGGCCAGCGGCAAGATCAACAAGCCTAGATAAAGTCCCCGAAAGCGAGCCAACGAAACAGCACCTTTTCCAAAAAATCGATATGGAATGAACTCACCTTCCGTTTTCAAAGGCATACGTCCCCATGCCGGCGCGAAAAATATAGCCCCGAAAACCACGGCTAAAACTGATTGAAAATAAAGGACAAGTAATTCGCTGTGACTGCCAGAGCTTCCGAAAAGGCTGTTCACGACAAACAGTCCTGAACCAGGAATAAGCGCACCGATAATTAAGAAAGAACTGATCTTTTTATCTGTGGAAAAAATCCTCCGCCTCATGAAGTGAAATTACGAATAAATCAAAAACGGCAAAAAACTATCTCGTTTTGTCAATAATTTCTTGCACCACACTCGGATCAAGTAAGGTAGTCGTATCGCCAATAGCATCGAATTCCCCTTCAGCAATTTTCCTTAAAATGCGACGCATAATCTTTCCACTTCTCGTTTTCGGAAGACCGCTTACAATTACGATTTTATCCGGTTTCGCAATCGCCCCAATCTGCTCACTCACTGTTTTGGTAATGGAATAAACCATCTCCTGCTCAAACCCTTGCGAAGCACCTTCCGTAGGACCTTGCATCGCATCTTGTTCACCACCTTGCTCTGCACAAATCACAAACGCATAGATTCCTTGCCCCTTAATGTCATGCGGATACCCAACTACAGCGCTTTCAATAACACCGTGCGTATGATTAATCGCGTTCTCCACTTCAGCAGTGCCTATACGGTGTCCGCTAACATTCAACACATCGTCAACCCTTCCTGCTAAACGATACATTCCTTTCTCGTCACGGTAAGCGCCGTCACCGGTGAAGTAATAATTTTTATATGTGCTGAAGTAATTCAAAATACAACGCTCGTGGTCGCCATACGTGGTGCGAATCATAGAAGGCCACGACTGCTTGAAACATAGATTTCCCGTTAAATCGTTTTCAAGAATTTCATTCCCTTTATCATCCAACAAAACAGGAAGAACCCCCGGCATAGGCAACGTAGCAAACACCGGTTTCGATGGCGTTACTCCGGCTAAACTCGAGATCATAACACCGCCTGTTTCCGTTTGCCAAAAAGTATCTACAACCGGACAGTTTCCTTTTCCAATTTTATCGTGGTACCAATTCCAGGCTTCTTCGTTAATGGGCTCTCCAACGCTTCCGAGTATACGCAACGAAGACAAATCTTTTCCTTCTAAAAATTCATCTCCGGCCGACATTAAACTGCGAATGGCCGTTGGAGCCGTGTAGAAAATACTCACTTTGTGCTTCGCTACAATGTCCCAAAATCTTCCAGCATCGGGATAAGTTGGAATGCCTTCAAACATCAATGAAGTAGCACCGTTCAGCAAAGGTCCATAGATCAAATAACTGTGCCCTGTAACCCATCCAATATCGGCAGTACAAAAATGAATATCTCCTTTTTCGTATTGAAACACATTCAAAAAAGTATAGGCCGTCCATACCATGTAACCCGCAGTGCTGTGCACAACGCCTTTCGGTTTGCCCGTTGATCCGCTGGTGTACAAGATGAACGAAGGATCTTCCGATTGAAGCGTCGCTCCGGGCTTCATATAATTATTGGAGGAAAGAACTTTTCCTTTCAATTTCTTCCAATCGATATCTACTTCTTTTTTTTCGGTTGGAAGGTTGAGGTAGTTGAAGACCAAAACATTTTTTATTTTTCTTGTTGAATTCAATGCTTCATCCACCACCGACTTCAATGGAATAATCTTGTTTCCGCGAAGTCCCCCGTCCATGGTTATCACGAAGTCTGCTTCAGCATCGTCTACGCGATCTGCAATGCTTCGTGCGCTGAATCCGCCGAAAATAACAGAATGCACCGCCCCAATGCGCGCGCAGGCGAGCACACTGAACACCAACTCAGGCACCATGCTCATGTAAATACAAACACGATCTCCTTTTTGAACACCCATCGTGCGAAGCATTTCAGCAGCGATACAAACTTCCTTATGAAGTTCGGTATACGTGAATGAACGAGCTTGAACCGAACGTTCATTCGGTTCCCAAATGAGTGCAACATCATTTCCTTTTTCAGCCAAATGTCTGTCGAGTAAATTTTCAGTAATGTTCAATTCGCCTCCGTCGAACCAGCGGGTGCGAGCGTCTTCAAATGTCCCGGAGAGAACAGTGTCCCATTTCTTTTTCCATGAAAAAGACTCTGCAATTTCACCCCAGAATTTATTAGGATTAGCAATGCTTTCGACGTACACCGATTTATATTCTTCAAACGATTCAATTCGTTTCATAGTCGTCTATTTTGAAGTTACAAGTTACATCATTGCTTTTAACTTAACTTTGATTCATGAAGGCTCTTGCAAGAATTTTTCTCATCTTTTTATTGCAAAGTATTTGTGTGGGAGTTTTCGCCCAACCCAATCTTCCAACCGTAACATTGGCACCTGTTTATTCTGTGCAGTTGCCAGCCGAACTGCTCGAAACCTCGAGTATTACTCGTTTTCAACAAGGGCTTGTCACACACAACGATAATTCAGATGAACAGCTCTATGTGATAGACACGTTGAATGGAGCCATTCTTCAGACTTTTTCATTGAACGGAACTTCCAATTTCGATTGGGAAGAAATCACCCAAGACAGCTTGTATCTATATGTCGGAGATTTTGGAAACAATGCTGGAAATAGAACAGATCTGCATATTCTTCGAATTGATAAATCTTCTCTTCTTGAAGGCACGCCTGCAATAGATACCATTGCTTTTGCATACGAAGATCAAATTGACTTCACGCCTTCCAATCAATCGACTCCTTTCGACTGCGAAGCCTTCATTGCAGGTAACGACAGCCTATTTCTCTTCACCAAGAATTGGGACATTCAAACCACAGTTTGTTACAGTTTACCTAAGATTCCAGGGAATTATTTGGCACATCGAAAAGACTCTTCAGATGTAAACGGATTAATAACCGGAGCAACATTTGTTCCTTCAAAAAAGCTAGTCATTCTCTCTGGTTACTCTTCTTTGCTTCAGCCATTCATGTATTTGCTTTTCGATTTTGAAGGAACAGATTTTTTCTCATCCTTCCAACAGAAAATAAATTTGTCTTTGAATTTTCATCAGGTGGAAGGCATATCAACCACCAACGGAATAGACGTATATCTCACCAATGAATACTTTAGCCAAAGCTTTATTACCAATCAGCAGAAGTTGCACAAATTCGATTTGACGCCTGTTCTCGGAGAATACCTTTCGGGAAACAACATTGATTCCGAGTATTCGGAAATTCGCATCTATCCCAATCCGGCAAAAGACACCGTTCACATTCAATCTCCGAACAAGTCCTTGTGGTTGGAAATGAGGAATAGCGAGGGAAAGCTGGTTTTGAAGACTCGGATTCGAAGCAATTCAGACCTCGATATTTCCGCATTGCCGAATGGCAGGTATTTCATTTCCATAAAGGATTATCCACGGGTTTTTTCGTTGATAATCAGCAAATAGGTGTCCGTGAACGGGTGGCTGTTAGTAAGTCAATTCGACTTAATGTAGGCTTCATATTCACCTTTGTAACTTCCTTTTACCAAAACAACACTCTTATGGAATCGAACGAATACCTATTTTTAAAAGCACGCATTAAGGCGGTAAACCCTACCTGGTCTGAAGCAGATGTAGAAAACGAAGTGAAGCGCCAAGTAAACGGTGCGGGCCAAATGGAAGACGCTGACGATGGCTGTCTTTACTGCGGATCTTAAGCTTCTTTATTCAAAAAAGATTGAGCAAGGGCCATGTGCCCTTGTTTTTTTTGCTCATCCATTTTGTTCAGCAAAGCAACCATCATACTCAACCGATAGTTCCGCGAAAGAAAGGGCGTATTTCGCTCAATGAAATTCCAAAAAAGAGCATCCCAGATTTTTTCCCAAGGCTCGCCCTTTTTGTAATTACTCATTTTATAAATATAATTTGAACCACTCATGTAAGGCTTCGTGCTCATGAGTCCACCGTCAGCAAACTGCGACATTCCATATACATTTGGAACCATCACCCAATCGTAGGCATCGATATAAAACGTCATGAACCATTCGTACACTTCATGCGGATGAACTTCGCTCAGCAACATGAAATTTCCTAAAATCATCAAACGCTCGATGTGGTGCGAATAGGCATTCTTGAGAAGCCCTTCCAAGCAATCGTCAATCGGACGAATACCGGTACTTGCATCCCAAAATCCATTCGGTAATTTTCGATCGTGTTGAAGAAAATTCGAACTACGTTCTTGAACGCCCTTCAATATGTAGACCGCACGAATGAATTCTCGCCATCCCAAAACCTGACGCACGAATCCTTCCACATTATTCATCCCGGCATTTGAATCCAACGCCGCTTGAACACACTCTTGTGGAGAGAGTAGGCCAATGTTTAAATAGGGAGAAATGATGGAATGAAAGAGCCACGCTTCTTGCGGCACAATGGCATCTTGGTACGTTCCGTATTCGTTTATTTTATGTTGAATGAAATAGTGCAAAGCGGCTTTTGCTTCTTTGCGAGTGACGGCGTAGTTGAAGTCTTCAGCTGTTCCAACGTGATCACCAAAGTGCGCTTCCGTATACGCTGTTGCTTCAATCACGAAATCATTCGGAGTAGGAACAAATGGTTTTGGAAACGCCATTCCTTTCGGCGCTTTCGCTCTGTTCTCGGTATCGAAGGTCCACTTTCCGCCAACGGGCTCTCCAGAGGGCTCTAAAAGCACCTGACGCTTCTTTCTTTCGTGAATGTAGAAGTCGTTCAAAAAGAATTTTTTCTTGCTGAAATAATCGCGAAGCTCTTGTTCCGAATTATAGAAATTCGGTGATTCGAATCGAAGTTCTTTCGCGTTTAGATTCTTAACCCATTGACGTATTTTTTTTTCTAGGTTGAAATCGACCGTATCAATCCACATCAATTCCTTCGCTCCCAAAGACTTCAATTCATTTTCAATTTGAAGGGAAGAGGCTTCGTCGTGTGAAAGGTATTTCCAATTGGAAGAAGCGTTGGATTGCTCTTCCAGAAAGGCTTTCATGCTTGCCCGGTGCAAGATTATTTTTTTCTTGTGGAATTTATATTGTGAAAAGAAGAGCGGTTCTTCAATCAAGAAAATTCCATCACAGCAATGAAACAGTTGGTGGTCTTCGAACAGTTGGTGCGGAAAGACGAGTCCAATTTTCATTTCCGTTTGGAAATTTTATTGTTGGAAACGCTTCGCTGGCGTGTGCATTTAAAGCGACTGTCGTCGTTCAGCGATTCTGTGCGCTGCATAACATGCTTCGTTGCCCTGCCTTGCACACGGGCGCGCCACATGCGGAAGGAAGTGGCCTTCATTTCTTTGCGCATAAGCGCAATGACTTCTGCTTCGCTAACGCCGAACTGTGCGGTAATAGCGTCGAATGGCGTGCGGTCTTCCCACGCCATTTCAATGATTCGATCAATGTCTGTTTCAGATAACATGACTTAGAAACAAGCCACGCGTTCGTTTGTTTTTACAAACTGCTTAAAATGCTAACTAACTCGGAACGAACGCGAATTAAACGCGCTTGAATAGCGGCGCCATCGGTCTCGTTAACTTTTTGACGAAGCGCGTTCTTCGCGCCTTCCAAGGTGAACCCTTGCACACGCACCAACTCGTGAATCTTCTTGAATAACTCAATGTCTTTCTTTGAATACATGCGATTTCCCTTGCTGTTCTTGCGCGGTTGCAATTGCGGGAATTCTTTTTCCCAAAAACGTAAAAGAGAAGCATTCACATCAAACATTTCAGCAACTTCAGAGATGCTAAAATAAATTTTTTCTATTTCGAAGGTCTTAGACATAATTAGTCGAAACTTTGGTTGGCGTTGGCAGCACGCTGCAATACCTCTTCGTATTGCTCCGGCGTAATATCGTTGTAAAAATAAAACGCAGGATCTACCTTTTCACCATTTCTAATAACTTCATAATGGAGGTGAGGACCAGTAGAAGACCCAGTATTGCCTACAAGCCCTATCAATTGGCCTCTTTTAACCTTTTGCCCTTGAGCGATAATAATTTTGCTCATGTGTCCATACCGAGTCTGAAATCCGTATCCATGCTCAATTACAACGCTATTTCCATAACCGGTTAATGCACTTTCTGTTTTTTCAACAATGCCATCGCCGGTAGCATAAATTTCGGTGCCGATATCAGCCGCGAAATCTAAACCAGCATGAAGTTTTGCCACTTTGTAAATGGGGTGAATGCGATACCCAAATCCCGATGAAATACGCTCCAAATCTTTGTTCGAAACGGGTTGAATGGCCGGAATGCTCATGAGCATAGCGTCTTGACCGCGAGCCAATGAATAAATTTCTTCGTAAGACTTACTCTGACTCACAAACATTTCTTGCAGTTTCCGAATACGGAACAATGTTTCTTGAACCTCATTATCCGAGGCGTAATCGTTATTCGTTTTCGAGGATAATCCGGAGAATTTTCGCGCATAGGGCTCTGCACCGAAGATGGAGCGATAAACCATTTCATCTCTGCGCTCTAAGTCAGTTGCAAATAATTCAAGCGTATCAATTTTAGTATTGAATGTTTCAATCTGCGTTTCGAGGTATTTTATTTTTTTCTCGAGTTGATTGGTTTCAGGGTCTTTGAAGAACGATGCGTAAAGCACAATCCCTATTCCGCCTAGAACCACACCGGCTAAAACGTAACGTGTTACAATCCAAGCGTAATCACGAATAGTGTACGTAATCGCCTCGTAATTGAGGGTGTTCGGATTGAAAAAGTATTTGTACTTGAATTTCTTCATGCTTTGCGAATTTACGTCACTTTTTTTAATCGCTTCTTCCCTTGTGAGATGTAAATTTGCGCGCATGATGACAGCTCAAGAGATTCGCCAAACATTTTTAGACTTTTTCAAATCGAAAGGTCACTACATTGTATCGTCTGCGCCCATTGTGGTGAAGGGAGATCCAACGCTTATGTTCACCAACGCGGGAATGAACCAATTCAAAGATTTATTTCTTGGACACGGCACCATAGAGCACAAGCGCATTGCGAATTCTCAAAAGTGTCTTCGTGTGAGTGGAAAACACAATGACTTGGAAGAAGTGGGCGTAGACACCTATCACCACACCATGTTCGAAATGTTGGGCAACTGGTCGTTCGGAGACTACTTCAAGGAAGAGGCCATCACGTGGGCGTGGGAATTATTGACTGAAGTGTACAAACTTCCAAAAGACAGATTGTACGTGACCGTTTTTGAAGGCGATGAAAAGGAAGGATTGGAATTCGACCATGAAGCTTTCGATATTTGGAAACGCTGCATTGCAGAAGACAGAATTTTAAAAGGAAATAAAAAAGACAATTTTTGGGAAATGGGCGAAACGGGTCCATGCGGTCCGTGTAGCGAAATTCACATTGATATTCGCTCTGATGAAGAGCGCGCGAACGTTGATGGGAAAGCGCTGGTGAACGATAGCCATCCGCAAGTGATTGAAATCTGGAACAACGTGTTCATGCAATTCAATCGCAAGTCAAGCGGAGAGCTAGAACCCCTTCCAAACAAACACGTAGATACCGGAATGGGCTTCGAGCGTTTGTGCGTTGCCCTTCAAGGAAAACAATCGAACTACGATACCGATGTGTTCTCGCCATTGATTGAACGCATTTCGAAAATATCTGGTGTTGCTTATACGCGCACCGATTCAAAACAAGACATTGCCATTCGCGTTATTGCAGACCACGTGCGCGCTGTGTCATTCTCTATCGCAGACGGACAGCTTCCTGCAAGCGGTGGAGCGGGATATGTGATTCGTAGAATCTTACGCAGAGCCATCCGTTACGGATACAGTTTCTTAAATAGAAAAGATCCATTCATTTTTGAATTGGTAGATGTCCTTGCTGCAGAGATGGGCGGTTTCTTCCCTGAAATTGTTTCCAACAAAGATTTGGTGAAGCGCGTCATTCGTGAAGAAGAAGAAAGCTTCTTGCGCACGCTCGACAAAGGCATTCAATTGCTAGATGATCACTTAAGCAAAGGTGCTGAAGTGTTAGATGGAAAAACAGTTTTTGAACTGTACGATACTTTCGGATTTCCCTTCGATTTAACATCGTTGATTGCTTCGGAAAAAGGAGTGGGCGTGGATGCTGCAGGATTCGAAGAAGAATTAGCGAAGCAAAAAGAACGCAGCCGCAGTGCTACGAAATTAGAGACCGACGATTGGGTTGAATTGGAAGCAGGAGATCCAGCATTTGTCGGTTACGATTCATTGGAATGCGAAACGAAAATTCTGAAATACAGAAAGATTAAAGCAAAAGGAAAAGAAAGTTTTCAATTGGTGTTGAGCAATACTCCGTTCTACGCGGAAGGTGGTGGACAAGTCGGTGACACTGGTGTATTGAAGACCATCAATGAAAGTATAGCGGTTATTGACACGAAGAAAGAGAACAACTTAAGTGTTCACTTCGTGGAGCAACTTCCGGAAAATGTAAATGCTACTTTCAATGCTGCAGTTGATAAAAGCAAACGCGAAAGCTCACAACGCAATCACAGCGTAACGCACTTGTTGCACGAGGCACTTCGTGAAGTATTGGGAACACACGTAGAGCAAAAAGGATCGTTGGTGAATGCTGAATATTTGCGTTTCGACTTTTCGCATTTCGCGAAAATGACCGACGAAGAATTGAAGCAAGTAGAGCAATTGGTGAACAGCCGCATTCGCGCAGCTTTCTCGTTGAATGAAAATAGAAACGCCACCATGGACGAAGCGAAAGCACAAGGAGCCATGATGTTGTTTGGTGAAAAATACGGATCAACGGTTCGTGTGATTCAATTCGGAAACAGTGTTGAATTGTGCGGAGGAACGCACGTTCAAAAGACCAGCGATATTCGTTCATTCCAGATAACATCGGAAGCTGCGGTTGCTGCGGGTATTCGAAGAATTGAAGCCATTACAGCAGATGCAGTAGATGCGTTGTTGGAAGAAGAACGCAACGAGTTGGAGACTGTTCGTGCATTGGTGAAAAACAAAAACGCAAGCAAAGCAGTTGAAGATTTGTTAAGCAAATTCTCTTTGTTGGAAAAAGAATTGGACGCTCTGAAACACGAGAAAGCCATGCAAATGAAAGGTGTGTTGAAAGAGAAGTTCATAGAAAAGAACGGAATGAATATTCTGATAGATCAGGTGGATCTGGACGCAAATGCGATTAAGGATATTTGTTTCCAATTGAAATCAGAAATTCCAAATGCATTTATTTTGTTAGCGAATGTGCAAGGCGGAAAGCCAACCATATCATTGGCCTTAAGCGATTCGTTGGTGAACGATAAAAAGTGGAACGCGGGTCAATTGGTGCGCGAATGGGCGAAAGCCATTAAAGGTGGCGGGGGCGGACAGCCGTTCTTCGCAACTGCCGGAGGGAGCCATGAAGAAGGATTACCAGCTGCGTTGCAATTGGCAGATGATTTTATATTAAATTCGCACTAAATACTAAAACTAGAAAAATGAAAAAACTATCAATTCTTTTCGCTGCATTTGCAGTTGTTCTTTTAGCTTCTTGCGGAAAATACGAAGACGGTCCTGGATTTTCATTACGTTCAAAAGAGGCTCGTGTTGCAGGCACTTGGACTGTTGAAAAGTACTACGCAGATGGTGTAGATGTCACGGCCGATCTTTTAGCTGATGGCGCTACAATCACAATTGAATTGACTAAAGACGGATACTACACAAATACTTCCTCTTATACGGTATTAGGCCAAACTTTCTCTGAGACGGAAACGGGAACTTGGGCCTTAACTAATAATAATGAGAACTTGACAACCACCGATAGCCAAGGGGATGCTTCAAGCGTTAGAATCTTACGTTTGACAAACTCTGAAATGTGGCTCGAGGACAAAAACCTTGGAACAAATGATGAGATACACTTGATAGCTGAATAATTTCTTTTTTAATAAAGAGAAAAAGACTTCTTCGGAAGTCTTTTTTTATTTCTGCTTTTTAACAAATGCCGCTCTAGAAAGCGGAACATACGATTCCTTTTCACCCAATTGAACTTGTTTATCTCCCTCAATTATTCTGTGCGAGTAGTGCGCGAGTTGCCCCGTTTCAACACAGATAGCGTGAACCTTAGTCACGTATTCAGCAATGGCCAACAAATGCGGCATAGGCCCAAAGGGCTTCCCCGTGTAATCCATATCTAATCCAGCAACAATAACACGAACACCCATATTGGCCAATTGATTGCAAACTTCCGGAAGTCCATCATCGAAGAATTGCGCTTCGTCAATTCCAATCACTTCTGCAGTAGAAGCAAGCAATAATATTTGAGATGAATGTTCAACAGGGGTAGAGCGAATAGTTGTTCCTACATGACTAACCACTTCCTCTTCGCTATAGCGAACATCTAATTTCGGTTTGAAAATTTCAACGTTCATTTTCGCGAATTCGGCGCGTCTTAAACGACGAATCAACTCTTCTGTTTTTCCAGAAAACATAGACCCGCAAACGACTTCTATCCAGCCGGCACTTCTTCCTCTATTTACGGTGTTTTCTAAAAACATGGGAGTCAAAGATAAGGATTCTGAGAATGATACTTCGTAAGATGTTGCACAAGATGCAAGCAAGATGCCTTCGGCAAGCGGCTACTAGCGAAGCTTCTTTCGCAGAATCTTACGAAGTATCTTGTCCCACATCTTTTGAAAAATCTTGCCTTCGGCATCTTGTGCAACATCTAACGCTCACGTACCAATCTCTGATCTAGATTTTTTTCTAGCGAGCGTTAAGGCATACTGAATCATAAACCCTCTCGGAGCCTCCGGTTTCGCAGGACGAATGGTGACAAAGGCATTCGTAAGATTGGTAATTTGAAGGGTAAAGCGATGTCCGTTTTTCATGTATCCTCCGCGGATGTCTAGTATGGTTGAAGGCCCGCCATTTTCTTTTCTGTATTGAGCCAATCCAGGGACGAACACAACGAACACAGAGTCAACTTTCTCCATATAGCTGTATGCCCTTATTCCTGCTCCAATGGTGAATCCTTCTGGCGATTCTGCGTCTATGTTGAACTTGCCCATGTGGCGGTAACGGTATTTCAAGATAGGCGTTTCTGGCCCGCGTTCGTCGGCAGCAAATGACTGAATGGCGTATTTCGTATAGGGCAAGAGCGACTTCAATTCAGGGGCAACGTCCAAGTCAACTGGAGAGATATACGTGTATCCTCCGCCGAGATTGACCTTCCAATCTCCTATGTAACTGTCGCCATTGAGTGAAAGTTCAATCCCACCAATTTGCGCTTCGGTAATGTTAATGCTCTTGAATCCAAAACCTAAAAGCGGGTCGTTCATGGTGCCCCATTGATCGAAAGAAAACTCGAGTAAGTTTTTGTATCGCGTTAAGAAAAGGGCAACATCCGCAGATGCATTCCATTCACCAATTTTTATTTTTTGCTTCACGCCAATTTCCGCTCCCCAGCCTTGTTCTGGAAGTAGATTGGGATTGGGGTAAATGCGAATGATGTCGAGATTGGTATTTATGAAGCGTTCAACCGGAGAAGGAAAACGAAATCCTTGTCCGAACGAAGCTCGAAGAAATGTGTTCTTCCCTGCCTCGTAGTTTATACCTGCTCTTCCCACGGGAAGCGATCGCACAACCATGGCATCTAATCGGAACAGTTCCATTCGCGCTCCTGCACTAAATTGAAACTTCTTCCACGGCTGATCGAACTGAACATACGTGCCCGCGAAGTTCCCGTCGTGTCTTCCACCAAAACTTCCATCGTCGAAGAAGAATTGCGAAGCACTCAATCCAGCAACCAAGGTTCCTTTCGATTGGGTATTGTGTTGAAATTGGTAATCGGCGCTTATTAAGTTCGTAGCCGGATACCAATCTTTTCCGCCTACTTGAAGGGTGTAATAATATCTACCGCGAAGCGTGTGTTTGTTTGCTTTTTTATCGAAGGCCGTGAACCACGGATCTATGTTGGCCCACAGGTCGTTCAACTTAAGCAAAGTGGTTTCGCTGTAGGGTAAATAAGAGTCGGCACCGGTTCCTTTCCACATAAAAAAGAATCCTTGTTTTTGATGCATGATGTTTCCATCTATACCCGCGCTTCTTCTTCCGTTCTTCCAAATTTTTCGTGTTCGAAAAGAGATACGTTCGCGGTCCTCGTATTCGCCATTCAACCAGCCTACACTGCGCAATACATTTCCACCTACAACCAAATCAATTCCGTTCTTCAAACGTTCTTTGTGACGGAATTGCAATCCACTTTGATAAGGTATACGGTCGCCGGTCCACCAAGCCATGGAAGCATCGCGTGGTTTACCGTATGTTGTTCCAAATGTTGAAACAAATGTTTCAGGTTCTTTTCCGGGATAAGCGGTACGGACATGTATTACTCCGTTCAACGCGGCACTTCCGTATTGCACAGAAGAAGCGCCTTTCACGACTTCAATTTGTTCGGCTAATTCAAGCGGAACGTAATTCCATTTAATGTCGTTTCGATCTGCGGTAATCAAAGGCTGATTGTCTACTATAAGCAACACGCGTGTTCCTGCTCCAAAGGCATAGCCACTTCCCCCACGAATACTCGCTTGTCCGTCAATAATGGTCAATCCAGGCAAACGTTCAACCGCCTTCGCTAAATCCGGCGTAATACGCTGAATGAGTTCGGTAGATTTAATGACATCGATGCTTAGGGTTTGCAATTCGAGGGCTTGCAAGTAGCGCGAAGAGCCTATGACAACGGTTCCAGTGGAAGAGCTTTGTGCTTTCAAGAAGATGCTCAATCCCGAGTCATACATGTTATTCGTAATGGCAATAGTGCTATCTGCATGACCAATGTGTTTGATCGTAATTGAATCAAGGATATCGGCTTTATTCAATTTGGTAGTCCCTGAAAGATCAGTAACCCCAATGGTAACTCCCTTCGAGAAAACCATTGCACCGGGCAAGGGCTCGCGCGAGGTTTCGTCGAAAATGCGAACTTTTAATGTCTGCGCTGAAAGCGAAGTCGCAAGAATTGTTAAGAGAAGGATAAGGCGGAAACGCATGTTGCGAATATAATCAAAACGGCGGAGCCGATGACACAACAAGTTGTGATGACCTTCTTCGAAGGATGACACAACACGTTGTGATGACAACTTCGTTGATGACGATTTTCAATCGATGACGCTCCGCGAAGCGGTCATCCCGCAGGGTCATCCACGCAGTGGTCATCCCATAGGGTCATCCACGCAGTGGTCATCCGGAACGGTCATCCCGCAGGGTCATCCACGCAGTGGTCATCCCATAGGGTCATCCACGCAGTGGTCATCCCATAGGGTCATCCGCGAAGCGGTTATTGATCATCGCGAAGCGTTCAGGAACTGAATGCAGATTTCATTAAACTCCACCGGCTTCTCAATATTCACCACGTGTCCGCTATTGGGAACAACGATGAGTTCAGAGGAAGAGAATTGCAATGCGAGTTTTTTTATGGAAGGAAGAAACATGTGGTCCTCTGCGCCCATGACGTAGAGCGTCTTTGCGGAGGTTTCTTTTTTTCGGAAGGAAGAGAGAAGCGGATTCACTTGAGTAACCAATCCGAACCACTTTTTGAATTCGGTTTGTTCGAGTTTTTTTGCTTCTTGAATGAATAAGTTTCGCGCTTCCGAATTGCTTTTTTTCGGCATAATAATGAACGCAAAAAGTCTGTAAAGAATGAGGTAGGGAATCAGGGACTTGAAGGTTTGACCGAAACGCATGAGAAATTGTCCGCGAAGATTGAGCTTCATGGTTGCCCCAGCTAAAATCATAGATTTTACCAGAGTAGTAGCCCGTTCGCTAATGTCACGAATGACAATGGTTCCCATGGAAATTCCAACGAAGTGGGTGCATTTGATTTTCAAATGTTCAAGCACTTCAATGACTTCGTTGCCTATTTCTTCGAAGTTATATTTTTCTTTTTTAAGCGGACGAACATTTTTCGATTGTCCGTGACCGCGTAAATCAATGAGCAATACGTTGAAGTGTTTTTGAAATGCGCGAATCTGTTTGAACCAGATGGCACTGCTTCCTCCCGCCCCGTGAATGAAGGTTACCCATTCGTTCGAGCTGTCGTGATTGAAAATAGAGTAGTGAAGAATTTGTCCGTTGGAAGAATTGATCACGCGCCTATAGATTGTGCTGCTTCTTTTCCAACCAATTCCACTGCTGTGCGAACCATTCCAGCTACATCGTAACCGCATTCTGCATAGAGCTGATCTTGTGTTCCGTGTTCTATGTATTGATCAGGAATTCCCAGACGCTTCACTTGAGAGGTGTAACCGTTATCGGCCATGAATTCAATTACTGCACTGCCCATTCCACCTTGAACACATCCGTCTTCTACGGTAATCACATGTTTGAATTTTCCGAAGACTTCATGAAGCATTAATTCATCAATTGGTTTCGCGAAACGCATGTCGTAATGTGCTGCTGAAATGCCTTGATCTGCTAATGCTTCGCATGCCTTCACAGCATAATTTCCAATTGGACCTATCGTTAAAATAGCAACGTCGTCTCCTGATTTTATCTTCCTTCCAGTACCTACTTTAATTTCTTTCATAGGTGTTTTCCAGTCGGTTAGAACACCGTTACCTCTCGGATAACGAATGCTAAACGGACCTTGGTCTGGAAGCTGTCCGGTGAACATCAAATCGCGCAATTCACTTTCGTTCATGGGGCTTGAAACAACCATGTGCGGAATGCAACGCATGTAGGCTAAGTCATATGCACCGTGGTGTGTAGGGCCGTCGGCACCTACCAGTCCACCTCTATCTAAACAGAAAACTACATTTAATTTTTGAATAGCAACGTCGTGAATGACTTGGTCATAGGCGCGTTGCATAAAGCTCGAATAAATATTACAGAAAGGAACAAGTCCTTGCGTAGCCATTCCCGCAGAAAAAGTAACTGCGTGCTGCTCTGCAATTCCCACGTCGAAGGCACGCTTTGGCATAGCCTCCATCATCAGTTTCAACGAGCAGCCACTTGGCATTGCTGGAGTAACACCCACAATCTTTTCGTTCTTCTCCGCTAATTCAATAATGGTGTGTCCGAATACATCTTGGTACAACGGCGGTTGTGGATTTTTCGGAACCACTTTTACAATTTCTCCGGTCTCTTTGTTGAAGAGTCCTGGCGCATGCCACTTCGTTGGAGAGCCCGCTTCAGCTGGAGCATAGCCTTTTCCTTTCTTCGTAACACAGTGCAAAATTTTTGGACCAGGAATGTCTTTCAAATCGCGCATCACCTTCACCATATAATCCACATCGTGCCCGTCAATTGGACCGAAGTATCTCCACTTCAACGATTCGAAATAATTACTTTCTTTGATTAACGTGCCTTTCAGTGCTTCAGAAATTTTGTGTGCAATGTGTTGCGCGTTCGGTCCGAATTTCGAAACCTTTCCCAACAACTGCCACACATCGTCTTTCACTTTATTGTACGTGTGTGAAGTAGTGATGTCTGTTAAGTATTCTTTCAACGCACCCACATTCGGGTCAATGCTCATGCAATTGTCGTTCAACACAACAAGCACGTTGCAATCCGCCGTAGAACCGTGGTTCAAGCCTTCAAAGGCCAAACCAGCAGTCATGGCTCCGTCGCCAATTACCGCGATAACCTGACGGTCTTTTTCTTCTTTTACTTTGCTTGCAACAGCCATTCCGACTGCGGCAGAAATAGAAGTTGAACTGTGTCCAACTCCGAATGTATCATATTCGCTTTCGCTTCTTTTCGGGAATCCAGAAAGACCTTTGTAAACTCTATTTGTGTGGAAGTTGTCTCTTCTTCCCGTTAAGATTTTATGTCCGTATGCCTGGTGCCCAACGTCCCAAATCAATTGATCGTAGGGTGTTTCGAAAACGTAATGAAGAGCAACGGTCATTTCAACCACACCTAAACTTGCTCCGAAGTGTCCGCCTTTTTCAGAAACAATGTCAACAATGTACTGACGAAGTTCTGTACACAATTGTTTGAGTTGCTCGTCTTTTAGGCCATTGCGAAGGGCAATGGGATTATCGAATTGAGCGAGTAGAGGGCCTGGAGTGAATGTCGACATATTAACAAAGTTAACACTTACGCTCCAAGTTTGTTCAAGGAAACTTACTCGAAAATAAGTTTTCGGTGTGTTACCGAGTTTCCACTTTGAATTTGAACAATGTAGAAACCAGCAGCATGTTTCGGAATTGAAAAAGTATGTGTTCCCACACTCAGATTTCCGTTATAAATCTGGTCAACGATTTCCCCTGCACTGTTAAACAAGACAACGCTGGTTTTCTTGTGAGCAGCGCTTCCAAGAACGAGCGTTGCTGCATCGCTTGTTGGATTTGGATAAAGCGAAACTTCTAGAGGAGACTCTGTCATTTCAATATAATTTCCAAGCGTGTCTACAACTGTGATATTGATATCGTCAAGGTATAGATTATTTCCTCCGTAACTAATGAATTCATATTTCAGTTGGAAGTGATCGGTCATGTAATTTTGCGCGGTTAGCGTAAGCGTTTCACCGCTCCATTGAGCTGTTGAACTCGGAGTGAAGGCAAGGTTAGTCGCTGTTCCGGTTGGTAAGTTGGTTGTTCCTTTGCGAATTCTAGCAAGGGTCCATGAAGTTCCGCAATCTCCCGATGCGCTAACGCGAAGGCGATCATCGGTTACCGAAACTCTACTTGCGTAAGCCCATTTGTAGCTCACGAAAATAGTATCCATAGCGCTCATGTCGAAGGTGTTCGAAATGAATTCGTCTACATGTCCAGATTCGCTTGTGAAATTAGCAAGTTTCAATCCTTTAGCGCCGCTGTAATTGGTATTAACCACTTGCCATGTTTCGTCTAAATCTGGGTTGTTCACGAACCAGTTGTTGCCAGGCCAAGCCCCTTCAAATCCTTCCATCAATGGTGTGTTCATTCCTGCACCACCTAAAACGGTAATAACGTTTGAATACGTTTTTGAAAGTTGATCAGCACCGTTGCTAACCGTAAGTGTAACAGTGAAAGTTCCAGGTGTGTTGTAGGTGTGTATTGGATTTTGATGAACAGCGGGATCGCTGCCCACAAGTGTTACACCGTCTCCGAAATTCCAATTCCAAGATGTTATTCCGTGGTATGAGATGTCGGTGAAAGACACGCTGTCTCCATCGCATAAAATATTTTTATCGAATTCGAAATCGGCAACACAAAGTGCAGGATTTGTTACCCCTGTAGCCAATAAATTTGAAGCTGTAATTAGACTACTGCGTTGAGCAACGCTACTCGTAATCGCAGCACGCATGCGTGTGCGCTGCCCTTGGGTAAACATGCGTGAACAGTAAGAATACTCCATGTAATTCTGAACGTTGTCCACGGTATTTCCGCATGAACTTCCGGTCAGTGAACAACTGGTCCAACCGATTGTGTTTGGCGTATCCGTTACATTATCATCTTGATTGCAATTCGTAGAAACTCCAGGAGAGTTACCTGGACCCCAAGTGTGGTATAAGTTCAACCAATGTCCCACTTCATGAGTAAGTGTGCGGCTGCGTTGAGAAGTACTTGTTCCGATAGCTCCCACATAGTCAGAGCGCACCACTATACCATCTGTACCAGCTCCCCAAAATCCAGCAACGTCACCTGGTAAATTGGTATAACCAGCAGCCCCAGCAGCATCTAGGCAAATCCAAATATTTAAATATTTATTTCGCGGCCAAATGATGAGATCCTTCATGTCTTGTCCACCATCAGAGGTAAGTGGTGAAACAATTCTATTTATTCCTCGTGTGCAATTGCCATTTGGGTCTTTGGTTGCCAACACGAATTCAATACCTATATCGGCAGTTATGTTTTCAAATGCGGTTACAACTAGGCTAATATCGGAGTTCAACATGGCGAAGTCGCGATTTAAAATAGAAAGACCGTTTAAAATCTGCTCCTCTGATATATTCTCTGTTCCATTGTTATGAATGACATGAAATACAACAGGAATGGTATAAATGGTTTGTGACCCGCGCTCTGGCGCATTATCAACGAAATTTTCGGTGTAAGTTTCAAGGGCTTCTCCTGCACGACGGGCGATTCCTTCGGCTTCAGGATACATGCCGAACATGCGCACGCGATTTTCGCGCTCGCCACAATACAAGTGCTCTTCCTGAGCAAATATTCCTGTGCTTGCAATTCCAAGAGCAACCACTAAAAGGGATTTCAAAATTTTCATGGGTAACAAAAATAATAGAATGTTCCCTTGAACAGTTTTGTTTTCGGAGTATTTTCTTTTCATTGTTTTATACCTAGCTTTCGATGTAACTTTGTAGGTCTTAGAAAGAACATGAAAAATATTCGAAATTTTTGCATCATTGCGCACATTGATCACGGGAAATCGACCCTAGCAGATAGAATGTTGCAAATTACCAAGACCATTGAAGATCGTAAGATGGTAGCGCAAGCGCTAGACGATATGGATCTTGAGCGTGAGAAAGGAATTACCATTAAGGCGCACGCGATTCAAATGTTGCACAAAATTGGCAACGAACAATTCGTGTTGAATTTGATCGACACTCCCGGTCACGTAGATTTTTCTTACGAGGTTTCTCGGGCCATTGCTTCTTGCGAAGGCGCTATTCTTATTGTTGACGCTTCCCAAGGAATTCAAGCACAGACCATTTCTAACTTGTACTTGGCATTGGAAAATGATTTAACTATTATTCCAATTCTGAATAAAATAGATCTTCCGAACGCCGACCCCGAGTTGGTGAAAGATCAAATTGTTGATTTAATCGGCTGTGAGCGTGATGAAATTTTAGCCGCAAGCGGAAAAACAGGCGAGGGCGTTGCCGAAATTTTAGATGCCATTTGCGCGCGTATTCCTGGTCCGGTTGGAACCGTTGACGCTCCATTGCAAGCCATGGTGTTCGACTCGGTATTCAATTCATTCCGTGGAATTATTGCTTACTTCCGAATTAAGAACGGAGTTCTTCGCAAAGGAGACAAGGTGAAGTTCATGAGCACAGGCAAAGAATATTTTGCCGATGAAGTGGGTGTATTGGGTATGGATTTGAAGCCGCGTGACTTCGTTGCTGCTGGCGATGTTGGATATATTATTTCTGGAATTAAAACTGCCACCGAAGTAAAAGTCGGAGATACCATTACAACCCTTGCTAACCCTTCTCCTGAAGCTCTTCAAGGTTTTGAAGATGTTAAGCCCATGGTATTCGCTGGAATTTATCCGGTAGATACAGACGAGTACGAAGAGCTTCGTGCGAGTATGGAGAAGTTACAGTTGAACGATGCGTCTTTGGTGTTCGAACCCGAAAGTTCTGCGGCACTTGGATTCGGTTTCCGTTGCGGATTCTTAGGAATGTTGCACATGGAGATTATTCAAGAGCGTTTGGAGCGTGAGTTCAACATGACTGTTATTACAACAGTACCAAACGTTAGTTATTTCTGCTACACCACGAAAGGCGAAAAGTTAGAGATTAACAATCCGTCTGAACTTCCAGAGCAGAACTTAATTGCTCACGTTGAAGAGCCATTCATTAAGGCTCAAATCATCACCAAAACTGAATTCATTGGTGCAATCATGACCTTGTGCATTGAAAAACGCGGCATGCTTACCAATCAGTTGTATCTAACAACAGACCGCATTGAGTTAACTTTTGAAATGCCATTGGCAGAAATCGTTTTCGATTTCTATGACCGTTTAAAGACCATTTCGAAAGGATATGCATCCTTCGATTATTTCAGAATTGGTTATCAGCGCAGTGAGTTAGTGAAATTAGATATACTCTTAAACGGAGATCAAGTAGATGCTCTAAGTGCTCTTATTCACAAAGACCACGCTTACGAATTGGGTAAGAAAATTTGCATGAAATTGCGTGAACTTATCCCAAGACAACAATTCTTAATAGCACTTCAAGCTGCCATTGGCGCGAAAATCATTGCTCGCGAAACCATTAACGCCTTGCGTAAAGACGTTACTGCAAAGTGTTACGGCGGTGATATCTCGCGTAAGCGCAAGCTTCTTGAAAAGCAAAAGGAAGGAAAGAAACGCATGCGTCAAGTTGGTTCTGTAGAAGTTCCACAAGCAGCGTTTTTGGCGGTGCTTAAGCTCAATAGCTAAACCACTTCGTGGATGACGCTGCGCGATGACCGCTTTGCGGATGACCACTTCGTGGATGACCGTTCCGGATGACCGTTCCGGATGACCACTTCGTGGATGACCGTTCCGGATGACCACTTCGTGGATGACACTGCGTGATGACCGTTCCGGATTACCACAACGTGGATGACACATTTTATGTGATGACCCTCCGGGATGACCGCTTCGCGGAGCGTCATCGATTGAAAATCGTCATCACTCGAAGAGTGTCATCGGCAGCGCCGTAATCCTTCGAAGAAGGTCATCACAACTTGTTGTGTCATCCAGCTCCGCTGGTAATTACATCGTCCAATCTTCCAAAAACTTCGTCGTGAAATCCCCTGAACGGAACTTCTCGTCTTTCATGAGTTTTTGGTGGAAAGGAATCGTGGTCTTAATTCCTTCAATGATATACTCGTCTAAAGCGCGTTGCATTTTCGCAATGGCTTCTTCACGTGTTTGAGCAACGGTAATCAATTTCGAAATCATCGAATCGTAGAACGGGGGAATCACGTATCCAGCATAGGCGTGAGCATCTATGCGAACACCGTGGCCGCCAGGACAATGATAGTCGGTGATTTTGCCTGGAGAAGGCATGAAGTTTTTGTATGGATCTTCAGCGTTAATACGACACTGAATGGCATGCATGGTTGGATAGTAATTTCTTCCAGAAATAGGTTCTCCAGCAGCTAATTTAATTTGCTCCTTCACCAAGTCGTAGTCTATAACTTCTTCAGTAATGGTATGCTCTACTTGAATACGCGTATTCATTTCCATGAAGTAGAAGTTGCGGTCTTTGTCTACCAAGAACTCTACTGTTCCAACGCCTTCGTATCCAACGGCAAGGGCAGCTTTAATTGCTGCTTCACCCATGCGCTCGCGCAATTCTGGAGTCATGTATGGAGAAGGAGTTTCCTCCACTAATTTCTGATGTCTTCTTTGAATAGAGCAATCGCGTTCTGAAAGGTGACAAGCTTTTCCGTATTGGTCGCCTGCAATTTGAATTTCAATGTGGCGAGGTTCAACCACGAATTTTTCCATGTAGATACCATCGTTTCCGAAGGCAGCACCGGCTTCGCGTTTCACCATTTCCCATGCGCTTTCCATTTCGTCTTCGCTGTTCACCACACGCATACCTTTTCCACCACCACCCGCGGTAGCTTTCAAGATAACAGGATAAACAATTCCACCAGCCAATTCTTTCGCGTGCTCAAGACTTTCAATCAGTCCATCGCTACCCGGAATGGTAGGAACTCCTGCATCGCGCATCGTCTTTTTAGCCGATGACTTGTCACCCATAGAGTCGATCATTTCCGGAGAGGCACCAATGAATTTAATTCCATTTTCTTTACACACCTTAGAGAAGGTAGCGTTTTCAGAAAGGAAACCATATCCCGGGTGAATAGCATCTGCATTGGTAATTTCAGCAGCAGCAATAATGCTAGAAATCTTTAAATAGGACTCTTTGCTTGAAGGGGGTCCTATACATACAGCCTCATCTGCGAAGCGCACATGAAGGCTATCGCGGTCGGCAGTTGAATAAACAGCAACCGTTTTGATACCCATTTCTTTGCACGTACGAATTACTCGTAGCGCAATTTCGCCGCGATTGGCAATTAATATTTTGTTAAACATGAGAAGTAGTGTTTAAGTGCAATTATGCTGGTTCAACCAAAAATAAAGGCTGATCAAATTCAATCGGCGACATGTCGTTCACCAAAATCTTCACGATTCTACCTGATACTTCAGAATCAATCTCATTGAACAGCTTCATGGCTTCAACGATACAAACTTTATCTCCAACATGAATTTCAGAACCCACCTCAACGAATGCAGGTTTATCTGGAGAAGCAGAGCGGTAGAACGTCCCAATCATCGGGCTTCTGATCTCAATAAGATTCGAAGCAACAGGAGCTTCAGCAACCGGAGCAACCGGAGCAGCAGATACCACAGGCGCAGACGCTGGCATAGCCATTGGTGCAGGTGCAGCCATCATTGGCGCAGAAGCAACTTGAACGAATTCTTGTTTTCCTTTTCCAGGAGTCTTAATGGTGATTTTGAAATCTTTTTGCTCGATTTCCACCTCGCTTACGCCACTTTTCGCAACGAACTTGATTAGATCTTGAATTTGAGTAATATTCATCGTTTTTTGAATTTTTCGTTTGAATTGAGGGCAAATATATGTTAAATCGACAAAAAAACGAGTTTTTTTGATGACCGTTTCGGATGACCACTTCGTGGATGACACTTCGTGATGACCGTTCCGGATGACCACTTCGTGGATGACACTTCGTGATGACCGTTCCGGATGACCACTTCGTGATGACCGTTCCGGATGACCACTTCGTGGATGACACTTCGTGATGACCGTTTCGGATGACCACTTCGTGGATGACACTTCGTGGATGACCGTTCCGGATGACCACTTCGTGGATGACGCTCCGCGAAGCGGTCATCGGACGAAGTCCGTCATCGGCTGCGCCGTCATCACATGAAATGTGTCATCCTTCGCAGAAGGTCATCACACAAAGTGTGTAAAAATCTTGTTTTTCCAAAAAAGAAACGTATCTTTGCCCTCCTTTTGAAAATCTATCTATGCAAGATTCACTTTATATCCTGAACTTTTCAGGCTGGAAAATTGGAACGCATGAGTTAGAATTCCAACTGGATAAAACGTTCTTTGCAGACTTTCCCGACAGTGAAATTCAAGAATCAAAACTGAATGTCACAGGCACTTTAGACAAAAAACAAAACATGCTTATCCTCGATTTGCAGGTTGAAGGAGAAGTCTTGTTGCCCTGCGACAGATGTGCCGAAGACACTTGGATTCACGTTGAAAACGTTGATCACCTTTTAGTGAAATTTGGAGACAAGACAAACACCGACGAAGACGATGTTTGGACACTTGGACCAAGTGAATACCAATTGGATATTAAACGACGTATGTTTGAAATGGCATTGTTATCTCTTCCTTCAAGAAGAATACATAACAAAGAAGCCGACTGTAACCCAGTTGTTTTAGGAGCCTTGAATACATACCGAGTAGAAGAAAACGCAGACAGCATCTGGAAAGACTTGAAAGATTTTGATACCGATGAATTTGATCCTTCCGACGAGGAAGAATAACTTTTTAAATAAGAACCCATGGCACATCCCAAACACAGGATTTCCCAAACGCGTCAAGCGAAGCGTAGAACACACTACAAATTAGAAACACCTAACGTTTCTACTTGTACTACTACTGGTCAACCACACCTTTTCCACCACGCACACTGGTACGAAGGGAAGTTGTACTACAAAGGAAAAGTTCTAATAGAGAAAGAAGCCTAACGTTCGTTAACGAACGTAGAACTTCGTAGAACGTTCCGTAGAACTTCGTAGAACCTTCGGTAGAGTAGTTGTTTTAAAGCAATTCTTCTACTCGGAGGTTTTCGTGTTTTATTCAAAATCTTATCGAAGATATCTTGCGTAGCATCTTTCGCGGAATCTTGCTTCAGCATTTGGTATCTTGTGTAACATCTTTCGCAGAATCTTGCGCAGCATCTTGCTCCGCATTTGTTATCTTCGCAACTTCAATCTACAAACCACATGAGAGCAGCCATTACCGCAATAGGCGGTTACCTTCCCCCCGACCTTCTTACAAACGCCGATTTAGAGAAAATGGTAGATACCAACGACGAGTGGATTCGCTCGCGAACAGGTATTTCCGAGCGTCACATACTGAAAGGCGAAGGATTGGGTACTAGTGACATGGCTGTTGAAGCAGTGAAAGTGCTTTGCGAGAAACGCGGGATTTCTCCAATGGACATTGATTTGCTTATCTGCGCAACCGTGACTCCAGACCATTTATTTCCGGCTACTGCAAATATTATTTGCGATAAAATTGGAGCGAAAAACGCATGGGGATATGACTTAGGCGCGGCTTGTTCAGGTTTTCTTTTTGCGGTAGCAACAGGTTCACAATTCATTGAAACAGGAAAGTGCAAAAAAGTTGTTGTTGTAGGAGCAGACAAGATGTCGAGCATCGTTGATTACACCGATCGCGCAACATGTGTGCTCTTCGGAGATGGCGCAGGAGCAGTGCTTCTCGAGCCAACCGAAGACGACAACGGAATCATGGATAGTATTCTGAAAACAGACGGAAACGGAAGACATTATTTATATCAAAAGTCTGGTGGATCGGTTAATCCGTCTACCGCTGAAACCGTTGCCAACCGAGAGCATTTCATTACCCAAGACGGTCAACCCGTTTTCAAAGCTGCAGTAATGGGAATGGCCGATGTGTCTGCTGAAATCATGGAAAAGAACAACCTTACTTCAGACGATGTGGCCTGGTTGGTTCCTCACCAAGCGAACCTTAGAATTATCGACGCTACTGCACGCCGCATGGGAGTAGGCAGCGAGAAGGTAATGATAAACATTCACAAATACGGAAACACCACAAGCGCTACCATTCCACTTTGTCTTTGCGATTGGGAATCTCAATTGAAAAAAGGAGACAACCTCGTACTTGCCGCATTTGGCGGTGGATTTACGTGGGGAGCGATTTACGTTAAGTGGGCGTACTAACCCGCGACGCGGATGACACAACAAGTTGTGATGACCACTTCGTGGAAGACCAATTAAAATTGGATTTAATAAAACAAAAAAATATTTTATAATAGATAAAGATGGCATCAACTACCGCAGACATTCACAACGGAATGTGTTTCAGAATGGATTCACATATCTGGAAAATCATTGAATTCTTACACGTTAAACCAGGAAAAGGTCCGGCTTTCGTAAGAACGAAAATCAAGAATTTGAACAACGGAAAAATCGTTGATCACACCTTCAACTCTGGAGTGAAGATGGATGTGGTTCGAATTGAAACACGCGAATATCAGTTCTTGTTTCAAGACGATGAGTACAACTTCATGAACACGGAAGATTTCGAGCAAATCACTATTCCTGCAACCATGATTAACGCACCGAAATTCTTGAAAGAAGGAATGGTGTGTATGGTTATGTTCAATGCGGAAGACGAAGCGCCTATGACGTGCGACCTTCCAACATTGGTTGAATATGAAATTACGTATACCGAGCCAGGTTTGCGCGGAGACACTGCAACAAATGCTATGAAGAAAGCAATGCTTGATGTAAATGTTGAAGTGCGTGTTCCATTGTTTATTGAAGTGGGCGACAAGATTCGCATTGACACTTCAACCGGACATTATCACGAGCGAGTTAAGAAATAAGCATGTATCAATTAGATCAACACACCTTCGCGAACAAAGCGGTGCTTGTGCGCGTAGACTTCAATGTTCCTTTGAACGATAAGTTTGAAGTAACAGATAACACGCGTATTCGCGCAGCAGCGAAAACCATTTTGAAGTTGTCTTCAGACGGAGCGAAGGTGATTTTGATGTCGCACTTGGGCCGTCCGAAGGGAGGTCCGGAAGATAAATTTTCGTTGAGACACATTCAACAAGAAGTATCGAATGTATTGGGCAAGCCCATTGCATTTTCTGGAAATTGTGTGGGTGAAGAAGCGAAGCATGCGGTAGAGAAAATGAAGGCAGGAGAAATTCTGTTGTTGGAAAATTTACGTTTCTATAAGGAAGAAGAAGGTGGAGATGAATTCTTCGCAGGGCAATTGGCAGAGTTGGGAGATGTGTATGTGAACGATGCTTTCGGCACGGCACATCGCGCGCACGCTTCGACGGCAGTTATTGCGAAATTTTTTCCAACCGATAAATATTTCGGTTATTTAATGGAAGATGAAGTGAAAAGTATTGATCGTGTTTTGAACGGCAATGCTTCTCCGGTTACCGCCATTATCGGCGGAAGCAAAGTCAGCAGTAAGATTGCTATTTTGGAGAATTTAATGAATGCCGTAGACAACATCATCATTGGTGGTGGAATGGCGTTCACGTTTATTAAAGCGCAAAAAGGTAAAGTTGGAAATTCATTGGTGGAAGACGACAAGTTAGCCTTGGCGTTGGAACTTATGGAGATGGCGCGCAACAAGAATGTGAATTTGTATTTGCCTACCGATGCGATTATTGCAGACGCCTTTGCGGCCGATGCAAATCACAAGGAGTGCAGCATAGCGAACATTCCATCGGGATGGATGGGATTGGATATTGGCGTGAAATCGCGTGAGCATTTCGCTGCGATTATTGCTCAGTCTAAAACAGTATTATGGAATGGACCAATGGGTGTGTTCGAGATGGAGGCTTTTGCAGCTGGCACGATTGCGGTAGCAAATGCCTTGGTTGAAGCCACTAAGAACGGATCATTCACGTTAGTCGGCGGCGGCGATTCAGTAGCCGCAATTAATCAGTTTGGCTTAGCCAACGACGTCTCATACGTCAGCACCGGCGGCGGCGCTATGTTGGAATCACTGGAAGGCATTGAATTGCCAGGGGTCAGAGCGATTACGGTGTAGATTCTTTGAAAGGTTCTTCGAAAGGTCCGTTGGAAGATCTGGAAACCGAATTTAATCTTACTCCGAATCACAACTTTTTTTGTTAAAAAGAATTTGGTTTTCTCATTTTCCTTTCTATATTTGGAATACAGCGATTTTTTGAAAGCAAACACTTTCTCGAAATTGTCACATACCGATAACTAAAATTCTTAACTAAATCGCAACTGGCATGAAGTCATTGTATTCTTTTTTATCTCGCGCAGAAAGCGCGTCGAACGTGAAGTTGAGCGTATCAACCGCAACGAACCAATCTGAAAGTTTATTGAAGAAATTTATCCTTCTCACTGCGGGAATTCTGGTTCAACTAGTTCTAGTTGAAAGTTCACATGCTCAATGTTATACAGCAATAAATGGTTTGTGGCCCTCAACTGCGTTCACACCAGCTTGCAATGGTGCGTTTGCAAATATCGTGACTGATGCTTGGGCCGGTGAATATTCAAATGTTAATCTAGTTGCAGGTACTACATATACGTTTAGAAGTTCAGTCACAACGGATTATATTACAGTCGATAATAATGGTGCTGCACCGTTGGTGGGAGTTATTGGCGTTAGTGGTAGTGCTGGTATTAATTGGACATGCACTGCGACCGGTATCTATCGTTTTTACACACACACCAACTCGGGATGTGGAGCTGCCTCAGTTAACAGAACAAGATCAATTAGTTGTGGAGCACCCAGTGGATATTGCACACCAACAGGAACTTCAGGTTATTATATTTCAAACGTAACTACTACAGGCGGTGCAACTAATATTGCGAATGCAACTGCAGCAAATGCAGGTTACGGGAATTTCACTGCTCAATCTGCAAGCAATAGCATTGGAACAGGTACAGGTTTTTCTGTGGCGCATAGTGCAACTGGCGGCGGCGCTGGTGTAGGAGTTTGGATTAATTGGAACAATGACTTTGATTTTCTAGATGCAAATGAGCAAATTGGAATAACCACAGGTTGGAATTACAGTCCTTACACCGGAACAATTAATATACCATTAGGCACTCCTGTAGGAAGCTATAGAATGAGAATTGTGATTGATTACAATTCTACATCACCAATTTCATGTCCGGTTGCAATTACAGGTGAAACAGAAGACTATACTTTCACAGTAGCTGCAGCATCTTCATGCTCAGGCATTCCATCTCCAGGTAACACCGTCGCTTCCTCCGCAAGTGTTGCAACAGGATCTACTGTAAATCTTTCACTTTCAACGCCTCCAACGGGATCAGGACTCACCTACCAATGGCAAAGTGCGCCAACATCCACTGGTTCTTGGACTAATATTGGTACATCTGCAGCTACCTATACAGCAACTGTTTCTGCAACTACATGGTACAGATGTATTGTTACTTGCTCGGGTGTTACTACCGGTACCTCTGCACCTGTGCAGGTTACTGCAGTAGTTGCAAATAATATTCCTATCTCAGGTTCATCATCTGTAGCTTGTGGAACAAGTACTTTAATTTATGACCATGCCGGTGCTTCAACTGATTATTCAATTTATGCAAATGGTTATATTGTTTTAAACAATAACCTAGGCTCTACTTCTGTAATTTCATTGACAGGAACATATGCAACTGAGGCTAATTATGATTATCTCCGAATATATAATGGCACAGGTACTGCAGGAACATTAATTGCCTCCTATAGTGGATCTGGAACAATTACACCATTTACTAGTTCCGCTGGACAAACAATTACAGTTCAATTTACTTCTGATATTTCTGGAAATGCAGCTGGTATATCATTGAACGCCGTTTACAGTGGTTCCTGCGTAGTTCCTGTATGTTCAGGAACGCCAACTCCAGGGAATACTATTTCATCTCCATCGTTTGTTGCAGCGCCTAGCGGAAACGTCAATCTTTCACTGCAAAACGCGACTGTTGGAACTGGGGTTACATACCAATGGCAGTCATCAACTTCTCAAACAGGCACATACACGAATATAGTTGGCGCAACATCGTCTACCTACACTGCGACCGTTTCTTCTGTCACTTGGTTTAGATGCGTAGTGACGTGCGCGGGAAATTCAGGCACCTCTGATCCTGTGCAGGTTACTTTAACTGCTTGTATTCCAACAATGACTTACGGATGTACCGATGGTGACGTAATTGCACGCGTGATTTTGAACACGTTGGACAATAATTCAGGTACCGGCTGCCCGAGTGGTACTTTGGGTTATTCAAATTATACGACCAATGCTGCTTTGACAACGACTTTACAGCCAAGCACATCATACAGCTGCATTGTTTATGCAGGTCAGTATGCCGCAAACTACGCGGCATGGATCGATTACAACGACAATTTAGTTTTCGAAGCGTCAGAGCGAATAGGTTATACCTTATCAACTGTTGCAGGGTCTGGATTTGTTGGAGTTTTGGGTTCATCGGCATCTTTTCCTGTGACCTTAGCTTGTACGCCTCCAGCGGGACAGCATCTATTGAGAATTAGGGAAGTTTATAACCAAACAAGTGGTGTTACAATTACTCCTTGTGGTAATAATGAAGGTTTTGGGTACGGTGAAATTGAGGATTATATGATTACCATTGCTCCGGCCCCGGCTTGTCCTTCACCAGGATTGGTTTCTAGCATTACAGCATCATCGAATTCAGTCGCTTTGACTTGGGCAACTTCTTGTTCCTCTGCGTCTTCATACGATTTTGAATACGGTCCGGTTGGATTTACATTAGGATTAGGAACATTGGTTTCAAACCAAACTGTAACTATATCTGCACCGAATGCTTCATACACTGTTACTGGATTGCAAGCAGGAACCAATTATGATATTTATTACCGAGCGAACTGCGGATCATCGACGAGCGCTTGGTCTCTTACAAGTAATTTCTCAACACCAAATTCAGTTTCAGCGGCGAGCAGCACTCCAACGCTTTGTCAAGGGACAGTTATGACTTCGATAACCCATAACACCCAAGGTGCAACAGGCATTGGAACTGCAACAGGGCTTCCTTCAGGGGTTACTGCTGCTTGGAGTTCTAATATCATCACAATATCTGGCATACCAACTGTCTCGGGTGTATTTGGTTATTCTATTCCGCTAACTGGTGGTTTTGGAAGTTTGAATGCCACCGGAACTATAACCGTATTGGAGGCACCGATTGCTCCAACAGCAACTAGTCCACAGCAGTTTTGTGAAACTAGCAATTCAACGATTGCTTCGCTTCAGTATTCGAGTAATGCAGGCTCTTCATATTTATGGTACACGGCCTCAACGGGCGGAACATCATTAAGCACATCTCAAGGATTGACATTGGGCACCACGACTTATTATTTAGAGGTAGTTGGTAGCAATGGTTGTATAAGTCTTTCAAGAACTCCTGTGGTTGTGACGGAAGACCCTTTGTTAACCGCCACTGTTTCAATTACAGGTACAACCGCTTGTCCAGGGGGTGTTTTACTCTTTACATCAACGCCTGTGAATGGTGGGACTAATCCAACTTTTCAGTGGTACAACGGCGGTATAGCCATTTCGGGAGCGAATCAATCAACGTATTCCGCTACTGGATTAGCCCCGGGGGATGTCATCAATGTTAAAATGGTTCCGAGTGGTTCATGTGTTACTGTTTGTCAATAAACGTTCAAACACATAAAACAAGATTAGATTTCATAACCATTGATTCGTCCAAATATGAAAAATGAATTTTATAATAGAGTAAAAAATAAGGTCACTCCATTTTTGGTTTTCCTCCTAGTATTCTTGGCCTCTGTCATTTCCGAAAAAAGCACAGCCCAAACAGCAGGTTTCAACAATACGTTTGTTGTGCTCTCACTGAATGGAGGGAGTAACGTTTTTTACGATTTAAAGGCAACAACAGGAAATCCTGATTTTAACGGGAACAACCTAGGTGTTTTTGCAGAAAGCTCCAATCAGTTGACCTTAAAAGGTGCAGAGCACAATGTATGGAAATGTAACGGATGCGATTTAACCGCAACGTCACTTTATTACAGAATCTATCCAACGTCAGGAGCAGGATCGGGATTTTCAACATTGTCCTTACCCTACACATCGGGTTTTAACAACGGCTGTGGAGGACAAGATCAAGTTTGGTCATCAGCAGGAAGTAGTATTAATTTGCTTTCTGGACTTACACCAGATACGTATTATGTTGAAGTATATAGCGCTGCTTCAGTTACATGTCTCGGAGGGACTGTATTCGCAAGCAATAGTGGACTTAATTATAAGGCTACATTCACAGTAACACCGCCCTTAGTAATAAATTCTAGCCTCGCTCCTGTTCAGTGTAATGGAGGTACGGGAATAGTTACCATCTCCGGTTCTGGCGGAATAGCCCCCTACACAGGCACCGGTAACTTTACGGTAAGTGCAGGAACATATTCATATACTATAACCGATGCGATTGGTTGGATTGCAACAACAAGCATCACAGTTACTCAGCCAACAGCTCTTACTGCTGGTTCAACAGCAACAAGTATTTCTTGTAATGGCGGAACCGCGACAGTTACTGTAACCGGCAACGGCGGCACAGGTCCATACACTGGAACAGGCAACTTCACTGTAAGTGCAGGAACGCACAACTACACAGTTACCGATGCGAACGGATGTACAGCAACAACAAGTATTAACGTTACTGAACCAACAGTCTTGACTGCTGGTTCAACAGCAACAAGTATTTCTTGTAATGGTGGAACAGCGACAGTTACTGTAACAGCAGCAGGCGGCACAGGTCCATACACCGGAACAGGTAACTTCACTGTAAGTGCAGGAACACATTCATACACAGTAACCGATGCCAACGGATGTACAGCAACAACAAGCATCACTGTAACAGAGCCGACTACTCTTACTGCTGGTTCAACAGCAACAAGCATCGCTTGTAATGGAGGAACTGCGACAGTTACTGTAACATCAGCAGGCGGCACAGGTCCATACACTGGAACAGGTAACTTCACGGTGAGTGCAGGAACTCACAACTATACAGTTACTGACGCTAACGGATGTACTGCAACGACAAGCATTACTGTCACTCAACCGACAGCTCTTACCGCGGGTTCAACTTCAACAAGCATCTCTTGTAACGGCGGAACTGCGACAGTTACTGTAACATCAGCAGGTGGCACAGGTCCATACACTGGAACAGGCAACTTCACTGTTACAGCAGGAACATATACTTACACGGTAACCGACGCTAACGGATGTACTGCAACAACAGGCATCACTTTAACTGAGCCAACTTTGCTCACTGCAAGTTCAACAGCAACAAGTATCTCTTGTAATGGCGGAACAGCTGCAGTTACTGTAACATCAGCAGCTGGCACTGGTCCATACACTGGAACAGGCAACTTCACGGTGAGTGCAGGAACTCATAACTACACAGTTACCGATGCAAACGGATGTACTGCAACAACAAGTATTACCGTTACTGAACCAACAGTCTTGACAGCAAGTTCAAGTTCAACAAGTATCTCTTGTAATGGCGGAACTGCGACAGTTACTGTAACA
>Ga0208483_1000005_pt1 | contig 64588 bp, 52 predicted proteins | sample LakMenE01Jun11ns_FD_150659 | JGI IMG/M metagenome (GOLD analysis project Ga0208483, IMG submission 150659) | Freshwater microbial communities from Lake Mendota, WI - 01JUN2011 deep hole epilimnion ns (SPAdes) | ecosystem: Environmental > Aquatic > Freshwater > Lake > Epilimnion/Euphotic zone ... | reverse complement strand
ACTTCTGTTGGTGTTAATCCATTAAACGGCGACACTTTGTGTTATGCTAACCACGTTGGTTATAGTTCTGACGTAAGTGTTGCATTAAACATGGGTGGTGCTTGCGGAGATATTTCTTGGATCGATGCAACTGACAATCCTATGATTTCTTTCCAGGTTCCTTCAGATCCTTTTGCTCCTTACTACACAGGAACGGTTATCGTACCTGGTTTGAACTTACCAGTTGTTGAAGTTCAAGGTAGCTACGATGTTCAAATGGCCATGAGTCAATACGGAAACAACGGGATTTTTGAATTGGCTGAAGGTTATTTACCAGGTCAAGCTTTTACAGATGCTGCGAATTCAACAAACAATGGTTTCCACGGTTTGTTCCCATTGGAGCGTCCTGCTACAACCCCAGCAGATTCATCGCCATGGGATTGGTGGGATACAGCGACAAATCCAGGCAGTGCTAACGGTTTGTTAACCAACCCAGACATGTCTATGGCTAAAGGAATGGCTTATTGCGATACTATTATGGGATATTCAGTTCCACGTATTGCTTGTGCAATGAACTTAAATACTAGCCCATGTTATATTGGAATAGATGAGAACGAAGAAGTTTCATTCAATGTATTTCCAAATCCAGCGAATGAGTCGTTTGCAATTCGCGCTTCAGAGCGTGTAAGTGCTATTCGTGTATTCGATGCAATGGGAAGAGTGGTTTACAACTCGAACACTACAAACCAAGAGGTTGTATTCGTAGATTCTTCAAACTGGTCAGCAGGAATGTACACCGTTGAGATTCATACTTCGAACAACGCTGTTGCAAGAAAGAAAATGTTGAAGAACTAATTAGCTTTAGTTTATAGAAAAGGCCCTAGAAATAGGGCCTTTTTTTATGCGAAATATTATTGTTATGCGTTTGAGATGGCGTTGCAAATCTCCGCGTATTCTTCGGGTGTAAATTTCAATCGTTCCTTTTCGAAATTCATGTCGTGAATATGGTTGATTGGAATCAGATGCATGTGCGCATGAGGAACTTCTAGTCCAATGACGCTTACCCCAATTTTTTTGCAAGGAATAATAGCTTGAATTTTACGTGCGACTTCCTTCGCAAATAGATTAAGTGCTTGAAGTTCTTCGTTGGGAAGATCGAAAATGTAATCTATTTCCTTTTTAGGAACCACTAAAGCATGCCCCATTGCAACGGGTAGAATATCTAAAAATGCTATGAAAAGGTCGTTCTCGGCTATCTTATAGCACGGAATTTCTCCATTGATAATACGCGTAAAAAGGGTGGCCATTAGCGATTAATGTCTAGAATTTCGAGTTGTAAAGTTCCAGCAGGAACTTGTACTTCCGCGATATCACCCACTTTTTTGCCAAGCAATCCTTTGCCAATCGGGGAATCAATACTAATTTTTTTCAGAGCAAGGTTGGCTTCGTTTTCAGCAACGAGTGTGTATTCTACTTCGGTGTTGGACTTTAGGTTTTTCAATTTCACTCGAGAGAGAATGTATACTTTAGAGTTGTCAATGTGTGAATCATCGATCAAACGCGCATTCGCCGCCAAGTCTTCCATTTTAGCAATGCGCGCTTCTAGGTGCCCTTGCGCCTCTTTTGCTGCGTCATATTCAGCATTTTCACTGAGGTCACCTTTGTCTCTTGCTTCAGCAATTTGCTGACTAATTTTTGGACGTTCAACCATCTTGAGGTTGTATAAGTCATCTTTTAATTTTTTAAGTCCTTCCGCTGTGTAATAGGCAATGTGTGACATAGTCTTGTATGTATTAAAATAAAGAAACCCCGCGAACGAGGTTTCAAAACAAATATAGTAAGAAATTTAAAGCGTAATGTGAATTCCCATGCTATGAATTCCGTTGAATGGATTCGTTAAGCGATAAGAATAATCTAAGCCAATAACGCTTCCGTTATCACCTGCTGGCAATTGAATGGTCATACCTCCCGTTGGTCCAGTCAAAGCACTTTTGGCATTGTACGTTGTGTTAGTACCAATATCTTGTTGGAATCCACCACGAAGGAAAAGACGATTACGCAAATTGTATTCTAAACCTAAAGCAATTTGGTCTTTGCTAAAGGAGTTTGATGTGTACGCTGCGTTTGCTGTTAGTTTCATGCTGTTCTTCATTAGGAAGTCATAACCGAAACCAACGTTAACCATCGAAGGCATTTCATAAGGCTGTGAGCGCTGCTCAACAGTAAGTGTATTTCCGCTTGAAGGAATTACAGCGGAAACAGTCATACCATCTCCTTTGTAACGCATTGGAGGTCCAACATTACGAAGTGTAATTCCAAAGCGAACATTGTCTTTTTCTCCCGTTACATAGCGTATTCCAGCATCGAATGCAACACCTTGTGAGCGCACATTGTAGATGGCTTCGCTAATCAAACGAACAGTAAGACCACCGTAGATACTGTTAGAGAATTCTTTCGCGAAACTGATTCCGATGTTAGAGTAGTTCACGGTAAAGGAACCGATTCCTCCTTCAGGAAGAGCTTCTGTAGTACGCGCGATGTCTCCGAAATTCATATTTACAACAGACAATGCGAAGGCTCCCGATTTACCTACTTTTTGTCCAAAGGCTGCTGCGTTTAGTTGGATACCTGTTCCAACGAAATACTGCGTATTGGTGAAAAGCAATTCAGTTTTCTTAGTGAAGGCTAAACCTGCGACGTTTAAAAAAACACTTTCTACTCCTGTTACTGAAGAGAGAGAAGAATTTCCTAATCCCGATGAACGAGCCCAAGGATTCACAAGTAAGTGACTCGCACCGGCTGATCCAGATCTATCGGGATTTCCTGCAAAAAGAGAGGATGTAATTCCTAAAATCAGGGAAAGTGATATGATTGATTTTTTCATGATCGTAATTCGTTTTTCAATTAGAAGTTATTCAAGTCAACCGGACGCATAACGCCGAACCATTTCAAGATTTTCTCTCCGATGCCAGGTACATCTACATGTATAATGTAGGTTCCAGAAGCGATTGGAATGTTTCTTTCGTTTTTCAAATCCCAGTCGATACTAGTGATTTTATCAGCTTTCTTAAATTGTCTGATTCTGTTACCATTCAAATCATAGATTGTAACTGTACAGATGTCAGGAAGATTAGTAATCTTTACGCGGTTATCCAATTGATTGGTTTCATATGAACTGAACGCATAGTAAGGGTTAGGAACTACATTAATAATGTCAAGAACTGATGTAAGCGTGGTGGCATCGTTTAATGTGGTTGCAATGTTCTTGGTTGAGAAGGTATAAATATTTCTCCAACCGTTCACAGAAGCAGTCTCCGTTGAAATGTCGGGATTGTCATATGAGTAACTCGCATATGGCTTCGCTACACGAATGCTTATACGAACATCGTTAGGAATAAGCCCTTCTTCTACAGAAAGCAAAGGGTGCTCTGGATTTACAAGTCCGCTACCTACCCAAGTACAACCGCGGAATACTTTCTTCCAGTTTGAAGAGCTGATTGATGGATCAGACAACTTGCTGTATAAGAAAGCGCCGTCGTCATATCTAGGCACAAGAGCTAAGCTAGATGCTGGGCTTGTGGCTGAATAATCTTCGTAACGTAGATTTTTGAATACATAAATCCAATGTTGTCCACCGAATAATGGTTGACCATTGTTTGTGTATAGACGGGTTGAAGGATTCCAGATCATATCACGACCGTTCTCACCAACCAACCAACTGTCCTCTCCGAACGCCATGTTTAATCGTTCTCCTGTGCTAAGGTCAATTGCATAACCAGGGAACCAACCCATTCCGATAGCACCGACTAAATCTCCTTCTGCTGAGTTGTATCCAGCCTGTCCTGCTTTTCTTCCGTTTTTATCAACTGAAGGTGCGCGACGCACTTTCATTTTTTCTGGATCTACAGTATTGTCACCGTCGTTATCTTCAGCTAGGGAAGAGGTGTATTGCATTTCTAATACTGGGCAACGCGTCCATTTCGATTTGTCTTTTGTGAAGACAACATCGATGTTGTTTAGACCTTTGATGTTTGATTTGCGTTGTTGATCCAATTGATCAAGATCACCTTTCAAAGCATCGGTTGTTGGAGCTACATTATTTACAATGATAGTTGCATCATTTGGATCCAGAACCGTTCCGGCCACTAAGCAATAAGGAGACCATGTTCCGCCTGCTACTGCTTCATATTTCTCTTGTTCGTCAGTAAAAGGGAATCCAGTACTTCCTTGCTCAAAGTCGTCATACAAAGCTTCCGATAGAGCCTGTGGGTCAGTTCCCTCTGTTTTAACACTGCCGGAACGAATCCAGTTTTGCTCAGAGAATCCCTCAGCATCCTCTATTCCTAATAACCAAGGTTTAGATGGGTCATTGTAAGAAACTGAAGACGATAGCAATTCTGTGTAATGCTTAACTTGTGCGCCGTCTACTTGGAAATCGTATTGTCCCCAAGTAACGGATAGTCCCCAATCAAGGATAACATCTTCGCTTGAGGTATTGAATTTCTTGTAGGTTCCGTAAATGGTTCCGTTGTCAAGGTTTTCCAATTCCCAATACATACTGTCGGGAGTGTCTTCTCCAAACTCAGTTGTTTTTAAACGAAGTTCAAAGTCAGCAGAAGGAACACGCAATGGATCAACAACTTTAACTTGCACAGGTCCTTTTCCAGGAGCGTAGGTTAATTCGCTGATGTTGTTGTTCGCGAGAATAATAGCTTCAGTTTCAGAACCTAACAAGAGGTCATTACTTCCGTTTCCTTTTCCTTCAAGACGAGTTAATGGGACACCATCTCCGTAGTTTGAATTTTGAATAGTACCACCTAATTCAGGAGAAGGGATGTGTGGGATAGCAGAGATTTTTTGAATTTCTCCGATAGCGCTCTTTCTTGAAGAAAGGAATGCTTCATCTTGACCTTTTTCTAAGGCAACGTCATATTGCGAATAGTTGTTGTAACCGTATGCAATGACCATGAAGTAATAGGTCTTGTGATTAATAAGAGCGTTATTACCTGTTGCGAAGGCGTCTGTTGTTACTTGGAATGAGCGTTGAATCCCCGCATCTGCTCCATCAACTTTTAATTCAGGAACAATGTATCCTGTAATAGGATCACGAGAGAAATTAATAATTCGACCAATTCCGTTTTCAATATCGCATTGAGCAATTAATCGAGCTTTTTCAATATCGCCCAAATCATTTGCGCTAACATCATCGTTTACTCTTTGGTAAACCAAGTAACCCTCAAAGGCATATGAGCGCTGCGCTTCTGTCAGTTGGGTTCCATCTGCTAATTCTTCTGGTATACTCGGGTCAAAACCGCCTTGGTCTGGACCGTAGTTTTCTTGGTAATTTGTAGAGATTGCATTGTCATTGTTCAACAATAGAATAATTTCTTTATCTAATTCTTGAACGGCTACATCTGGAGCATCAGGACCTGAAACCAATTCGAAACAGTTGTCGAACAATGATTGTGCTTTGTCATCGAATTCACGAAGTAATCGTACAGATTCAAAAGGATCACCACTATTTGCTTTCGCCCAGACAACTCCTAACGTAATGTTATTGTAATCACCAGGTTTCAAAGTAAAAGGACCTGCAGCTTGAATGAAACGACGGTCATTTGGTGGATTGCCTTCAGATTCTTCAGACCAATCATCTGTAATTACTCCTCCCGTTCCCCAATGCAATGGATCGGTATCATCTGGAAACATATAATCTGCTGAAATGTCAGTCACATTTGCACCAGAAGCTCCGTTACCACCGTAGTTCATACGCTGTCCGTTTTTCCAGAAACCTCTCATGTAGTTGTAGAAGTGACTTGGTAAAGCGGGCTCACCATTCACAGGGTTTTGGCTATTGTTGTAATAAACGAACTTACGCATACCGAAACGTTCGTTATCTAAAACCCCGTCGCCATAACCAATACCTAAACCTTTGTAAGGAATACCGTCTTGATCGATAGCGTCTATAATATCAGTAGTTAGAGGGTTGTCTTTATTGTCAGTATCTTGATAAGGTCCTTCAAAGAAGTCAACACCCACGGCTGGTGGGTTTGAACCGTAACCTAAAGAAGAAGATGTTGGCTCATCAAATGCATCTCCGTTGTAGCAATATCCCAAACCGCGTTGAACATCGCAACCCACATAGTCATCTGTAGATGTTCCTAAATCCGGGTCAACCCATGAACCGAAGTATGTTTCAGTCAAAGTTTGTGAACCTTGGTTAATCAATACATAGTTGTAGAAGGTCATGTTATTCACTTCGTCATTCGAAGTAAAAGCAAACGCTTGTGCGCGAATTTCCATTCCGATAGGCTGTCCTTGAGATTCAGTGTGGGCATTACCTTTATCGTTGAAAATCCAGTAGTAAGTTTGGTCACCGTACAAAGGAACGATGTCTTCTCTGCGACGCTCAGCACAATTGATTTCCCTTAAGAAATCGTACCAAGGATAGTCACCGTTTTGAGGGTTGTAGAATCCATCTTGGTCATAGTCATAGAAAGGAGCAAGGTATAAATCTTGTCCAGCCGCGGTATTTCCGATTGCTGGATATTCGTAGAAGTATCCAGGAATTGCGTAATCTGTAGCACAATCTGATCCTCCAGCGGCGATACAATCGAAGTATGCACGGTGCTTTTGAGCATCTTGACGCAATGAAACAAAGAATCTATCGTATTGCTCGCAAGTAGACTCGGTTACAGATGCTGTACCATCGTTTGTTAGCGGCCCAGGCCAGTAATCATTACCCTCAGTTCTAAAACGAACAGCAGCAAGTTTTAGCTGTTGGTCGGGTGATATACCGCCCATCCACAACGCTCCCGCGTAGATAGAAGAAACTCCACCACCTTTTGGAACTTCATATGCAGCGCGGCTCAATGAGCGATTTTGCCACATAGAACCACCCGTTTCGATTAACGCTTTCACGTTATTCCAAGCTAAGTCTCTCAGACCTGTCGCAGGTGCGCACAAAGCTGCGCGAGAATCAGTTACGATTTCGTTGTTCTGAACCATTCCAGAATTTTCCAGAATAGACTTGTAAGCGAATGCTTGATTCGCAAATCCAAGTGTAAGAACAACTAAACTTAAATATATATTCTTTCTCATGCTTTTTGAATAATTCATTTTCTCAAAAATTAAAAGTCAAATCTTACCCCTAAACGAATCTGACGTGGTGATCCCAAATTATAAGGATTGTTCACGAACATGCTGTAATAGTTTCTGAAAGATTCAGGTGAGTTTTGAGTGTTAATTACGTTCTGATATTGCGCTGCTGCCAGGTAGCCATCGTCATCTGGTGTTCCTGTGAAACGGTAAACGCTTGATATGTTTTGAGTGTTAAGAAGGTTAGTCACCCACAAGTACACGTTTAAGTTAGCTGCTTTTTGCTTATCACCTTCACCGCCAAACTTCAACGCGAAGTTCTTGTCAAAGTTGATGTCAACTGTGAACTGCCATGGAAGACGGGCACTGTTTATACCTCCCGCTGTTGTAGGGCTAATCTCGCCTGTAATAGGAGTAGGGAATACTTGAGCAGTGTATGGAGTTCCAGAACCTAGGTTCGCAATTAAGTTTGCTCCAGTGTTGGCGAAAATCTGTTTTCCGAACCATACTGGACCGTTGTATTCTTTTCCTTCTCCGTAACGGTAATCAACAGTTGTTACAATACGGTGACGTTGATCGTAGTTGAATGGAGAAACTGTACGTAAGTTAGGAAGCCCAGCATTGATTAATGCCAATTGAGTTTGTGTGGTAGATCCTGTACCGTCAGCGAATTGAAGGGTATAAGATGTTTTCATCCATAGGTTTCCTGTTCTTCTTAGGTCGTATGTAAGAGTCAAACCTTTTACAGTACCAAAGTCTAAGTTTCCGAAAGCACTGTACGTACTTGGGTAAGCTCCGTTGAATCTGCGAACTTGAATCATGTCGCGTAACTCGCGGTAGAACGCTTCAACTTTGATTGAAGAAGTTTTAGAAAGTACTTGTTGGAAACCAAGCGCGTAATCAACTGTTTTTTCAGGACGGAGATTCGGGTTACTGATTAAGACGTTTCTATTTTCCATGAACAAGTAATCAACTGGATTGAAACGGTTGCTTGAAGTTGGACGCTGCGTTAAGATATCGTAGTGTGCAAAGAACAAAGCTTCCTCAGATATAGGGAAAGAGAATGCAACACGAGGCATGAAATTCACTGCAGGTGTATATTCTTTGAACGCTTTACTGGTTAATGCAGCATCAGGATCAACACTCAAATAAGGATTAATTTTTCCGCCTGCTGCAATGCTAGTGAAAGGATCCGTTACAAGTGTACCTTGTGCATTGTACCAATTGTCTCCGTCGCGATAACCTTGAATAGCTGTTGGGTTGCGAATATCATCTACATATACTACGAAATCATTTCCGATATTCGCTGGTCTTGATGCTCCAAAATCAGAAAAATCAACTTCGCCAGCTGTGAAAGCTTGACTAATTACATAAGGATCGTTTGGTACATATTGGTTCGCGTCGTAACGGTCAATACGAAGACCTACGTTGAAAATTAAGTCATCAAATGCGAACTTGTCCATAATGTAACCTGAAATGTATACAGGTTCGAACGCTCCTACAGCACGAGTATAATAATCACCATCTCCAAGTTTATAGGTTTCAGAGAAGAAATCATCCAAAGATGGCTTTTTGCTTAACATGTTACCTCTGTGGTCATATCCGAAGTACGTTACTACATTGTTTCCAGAGTTCAACAGGTCACTTGCTCCAAACATATCTACTGAGAGAAAGTCAGGGCTAAGCCCGTCAGTATTAACGAAATCAGTTCCGTTTGGATTCAGACCTAAAGAAGTTCTTAGGTTATAGTCAAATTCGAATTGTCCTGTACCAACAAGATTGCTGTAATCAATGTAGGTGTATGTTCCGTTGTTGAAATAAGACGGATTATCTGTATTCAATTCTTGGTTGTGGTAATTCGCGTATTGACGAGCTAATGTCCAAAGTCCTATAGGATTAATCTGGTAGCCTGCATCCTTGCGTTGCTCGAATTCGAAACCAACTTCAATAGCATGATTTCCAATATCTGCAGAACCAGATCCAGAAATACGGAATTGACTGTTGTTTGATACACTGTAATTGTTTGATTTTGCACCTATGTGCGACCACAAGCCATATGTGTCTGCAGGCTGCTGTCCATTAACTAAACCGTTACCACCCTGAATGTTGGTGATAGAAGCATATGGTGAATTTCCAATTTGCTCGGTTTCAGATGTGAAATCATTAATAGTTGGATCGAAGAATTGCGAATCTGTAATAATCCCGTCCGTACCATTCAATACCTCAGTAACAAAAGGATTGGTGTTGAAAAGCGTGAAGAATTGATTTGTGATTGAAGCAAGGTCAGGATTGTACTCAGAAGGAGTAAAGTTTACATTAACATCTTGCCATCCGTTTTGTTCGAAGAAATTTCCAGAGCTATTCAAGGTGTATGAAGGCTTGCGATAAATATCGAAAGTTCCAACATGACCATATCTAAACAGATTGTCGCCATGGGCAGCATCTTCAGATTTGTTGTAACCGTGCTGGTAGTCTGCCTGAATGCGGTAAAACACGTTCTTTAAGTTTGAACTTCCCGACTCTTCTTCAGCATTTTTGAATCGTTGGGCAAATTTTGCATATACTCTCCAATCAACACCTGTATTTTGCTGGTTGTTCTGCCAGTTTGAAAGCATGTTACCGAAGTCAAAACCGTTTCCGCGGCTGATAGCCATTGTTCCTCCGAAGGTTAACGTTACGTTTTCAGATGCGTTTAGGTCAATTTTACCAACGATGTTAGCTTGTCTAGAACGCACGTTCATTCTAGTATTGATCTTTTCGAAATCATTTGCAGTAAGGAAGTCGGCATTGTATAATGCCCCGTTTACTGTTCCGTCGGCTTGAACGTTTTGACGCAATGGATTAGCTAAGATGGCTTGACGCGCATCTTCTTTCATGCGGTATACACCCCCAAAGGTTGGACCACCATCTACAACATCAGTGTAGTTTCCAGATAAGAAAAAGCCTAGAATTGGTCTTCCTTTAGACCCATCTGCTTTCGTTCTAAATAAAATAGGTCCAGAAAGTGAACCTTCTAAAAGGTTGTAGCCGTATGTATCAAGTCCCTTTGCTTGCTCTCCGATTTTAAATCCTGATGTGATAGCTTCTATGCCACCATTGAATTCTGAAGAAGCTGAGCGAAGTGAGATATTGATTACACCACCCGTGGCATCTCCGATGTTCGCAGGAATACCACCAGTAATTACAGATACTTCTTCAATCGCAGATTTTGGAAGTGAGGTTGATCCACGAACTTTCATTCCATCGATGTAAATCCAAGTAGATCCTGTGCGCGCTCCACGAATAGAAATTCCTCCACCGGTACCTGCAGAACTCACCCCTGCAACAGTTTGCGCAAGGCCTAGTGCATCACGACTAGGCATTTTCTCTAACTCTTCACGGGTTACAGTTCCTCCTGACGCCCCACCATCTTTATCGATAAGCGGAACACGGTATTCCTTAATTTCAATGGTATTCATTTCAACGCCCGAACTCAATTCAGCGTTAGCGAATTGTATCTTTCCTGCAGAAATCGGAATTCCAGTTTGACTTTGGGTTTGGTATCCAACGAAATTGAATTGAACCTCATAGGTTCCTGGGTCAATAGGTTTAATAGTGTATTGCCCATCAGGATCTGTTTGTCCACCTGTTATAAGGTTTCCATTCAAAAACAGAACGACATTCACAAAGGGAAGAGGCTTCTTAGTCTCTTTGTCTATGACTTTTCCTTTCAAAGTTCCACCACTTCCTTGCGCAAGTGCACTAGATACGGAAAGGGCTAATAAACTCAAAAGCAGGTAAAATTTTCTCTGCATAAAAACCAGGTTAAGGAATTATTAAAGTATACAACGGGTGCTAAAATAAGGCAAGCTTAGGTTAATTCCCAAAGTTCAGTAAATCAATCTTTACATTTTTTATTTTTAGTTCTGATTATCAAAGGAGTAGATGGTTTTTATCACACTCCTGGGCAAAGCTAATTAATCAATTGAATTTTTTCTGTTTTTCAGTGAATTTTGAAAACTAAATGAGTAGTTTTTTTTCGTTTCTAACCTCTATTTTCGACGAATCCATATGCGCTTGTACCAAGGTAAATTTCCATATTTCCTCAGTCGTTGCGATTTTTTCAAGTGTCTCTTCATTTTCTTCTTTTCTTTTTTACCTTGAAGGTCTTGGTGCTGTTTTACTCGATTGAGATATTCTTTTTCAATTTTGTCATGCTGTTCTTTCTTCTTGGCTCCCGCGTTTTCAGGGGTAATGACATCGTTTTGAGCATTCGCATTTATAGCGAATCCAAAAAGAAAAAACACGAAAAAAAATATGTTTTTCATTTGTAGATTTCGTAGGTGTATTTCGTAATAAGGATATCTTTAGACCCCATATCCTGGTCAAGCGTAGCTTCAATAAATGAGGTTGGGGTGTATAAAATTTCAATTTCTCTAATGAGTATAGAATTTACGTAGTAATCAACTTTTGTCAGGTTGCCAATTTTATCATAGAAAAAATTTTCTCGTTTTGTTTCCTTGTTAGTTCCGCTTTCAATCGTTGAAATTCTGGCAATCCAGCCTTTATCATTGTAGGCATAGGTTTTACTTAAACTTTTTCCACTCAAGGTAAGTTCCTTTTCCTCTTTTGTTACAAAACCTGCGGTGTCACGAAATACAAGATCAACAGAATAAGGAAGTCCGTAATTATTGAAACTTTCTTTTCTAAGAATTAAGGGAGATGGTTCAGAATACTTGAAAGTTTCGGAGTTCACAGTTACCGTTAAACCTGGGATTAGTTTCAATTTTTCGACGCTTTTGTTTTCCGAAACGGAATTGTCAATTCGAGAAACTCTACCCTTGTTGTCGTAAAAAAAAGTCGTTGTAGAATAACCGTTTCGACCTAACTCGTTTCTATTTTGAACCAAGCCCAATTCATTACGGTCAAAAACGATGTGCGTGCTATCTACCAGACTCAAAACACTGGTTACTGCATCAATTTTAGAAAGTTGGCCGGTTTCGTTGAAGTGGTAAACAGTAATGTCAGGACGGGTTTCAATGGCCTTTCCTGTGCGCTTCATTTGGCAGACACCTGTAATACTCGAAATTTTATTTTGCCATAGGAATTCTTGGCTGAAAAACATTTCTTGTTGAAACGCTTTTCCTTCGCGATTGTCTATGATTTGAGATTTTCCATATTGGACAAAAAAAACCGAAAGGATAAAGAAGATGTATCTAATCATGATGCAAACATAAAACCGAAGTGAATAAGTTCATACATTGGTGGAAAAGCTTTGCAGCTCTTATGTATTTGTTTTCGTTCGAACGCACGTACTTTTGGTCCATACAATAGCTCTATGAAAGATCAAATTATTTTCGATTTAATCGAACGCGAAAGAGTTCGTCAGACAAACGGAATTGAACTTATTGCCTCTGAGAATTACGCAAGTGATGAAGTAATGCAGGCCATGGGATCTGTACTTACAAATAAATATGCAGAAGGCCTTCCGAAAAAGAGATACTACGGCGGTTGCGAGGTGGTAGACGAAGTGGAACAGATTGCAATTGATCGTTTGAAAAAATTGTTTGGAGCCTCTTGGGCGAATGTGCAGCCACACAGTGGTGCCAATGCGAATAGCGCAGTAATGTTGGCGATACTTAATCCAGGTGATGTCATTTTGGGTTTAGATCTTTCTCAAGGTGGTCATCTTACACATGGTTCACCCGTTAACTATTCCGGTAAACTCTATAAGCCGTTTTTTTACGGAGTGGAAAAAGAAACCGGACGAGTAGATATGAACAAGGTTCGTGAAAAAGCATTGGAGTGCAAACCGAAACTTCTTATTTGTGGAGCAAGCGCCTACAGCCGTGATTGGGATTACGCTGCTTTTCGTTCTATTGCCGATGAAGTAGGTGCTGTTTTAATGGCCGATATTTCGCACCCTGCAGGATTAATTGCCGCAGGTTTATTGAACCATCCGTTTCCACATTGTCATATTGTTACTTCAACCACTCACAAAACATTGCGTGGTCCAAGAGGTGGTGTTATTATGGTTGGAAATGATATCCCAAATCCATTGGGAGCGAAAACAATGAAAGGTGAAGTTCGTTCACTTTCTTCTGTTCTCGATAGTGGAGTATTTCCAGGCATGCAAGGCGGCCCTTTGGAACATGTCATAGCAGCGAAAGCAGTAGCGTTCAATGAAGCGCTTACAGAAAATTTCAAAACTTACGGAAAACAGGTTTTGGCGAATGCGAATGCATTGGCTAATCATTTAACCGGAAAGGGATATGAAATAGTTTCAGGGGGAACAGACAATCATTGCTTCCTCATTGATCTTCGAAATAAAAACATTTCAGGAAAGGATGCAGAAAGAGCCTTGGTAAGTGCAGAGATTACCGTGAATAAGAACATGGTTCCTTTCGACGATAAATCACCATTTATAACAAGCGGGATTCGTATTGGAACACCAGCAATTACTACAAGAGGTCTTGTGACAAGTGATATGGCTTTTGTTGCGAGTGCGATTGATAGAGTAATTACAAATGCTTCGAATGAAGATGTCATTCGTGCAGTGAAAATGGAGGTGCACGAACAGATGTCTTCTAGACCCCTATTCGCGTAATTTCAGAAGATCTTCTTTCGACTTAGGTCTTTCATTTTCGCGCCAAATAAAGTCATCTAATTTGAATTGAGAGGCCTTGGCTTTTTGAATGCTGTTGTACAAACTATTTGGTTCATTCTCCAGTGCAACTTTTTGTATCGTTTTTGCCGCCATTTCAATACGAATGTTTGAGCAATCCGAACGGTTCAGTCCACTAATCTTTGTTCTTTTATTTTTTTCTTCTGTAGAGAAGTAGGCAAGCTGCCCGTTTCCTTTTATTTGAACCTCGTTAAGATCGTTTTTTATGAACTGCCCATGGAGGGATTTTCCTTTTATTTGATTGAAATAGCCAGGGACAACTTCAGATGCTAAAAAACTTTTTTCAGGAACAAAAAGAAAATCTAAACTGTCGTTTTTGAAGTGCAAATTAATTTCCGATCCCGTTAGTTGATTAGCGTCGTTCCAGAGCACAGGAGAGTAGAACATGCGCATAATCGAATCTGCCTCTGAAAGTGACAGTGAGTCGCACTTTCCTTGCAGGTCTTTGCTAAAAAGGAGGACGTGGTGATACGCTTTTATATCACGATTTTCAGCACCTGTTTTTTTTGCAAAAAGAGTGTCTGCTACGATAAAGAGTGTATCCTTGTTTTCGAGTATTTTTTCAAGGATACTTTTTCCAGTTACCCATGAAATTTCGTTCAACTCTTCGTGTCTTCCGTAATTACCGCGTATGGTTAAATCGGAGTTGTTATCAAGGATGACAACATTCTGAAAAGCTTCGCCCCATTTTTCTTTTCCGTTATAAAAAATACTATCGCCGAAAAGGGTTTGCTCTTTTGATTTTACACGAGCGTTTTTTTTGAAACTGCAAGTCTCTATTTTAGAATTGAAGTAACCGTTCTCGCATTTAATTTCAAGGTCTTTTCCTTTGATGGTTGTAGGTCCGTAGAAATAGGAGATTTCGGTTACTGTGTTGTACAGCATGGTATCAGAGACAACTGTATAGTCTTTGTTTTTTACCGTGACTTTTCTCCTAAATGTGAAGTTGTTTGACGGGCTGTGGTAACGACCTGTTTGGGAAACTAATTCATTGTTGTTTTTGCTGGAAATAACTTTTCCTCCTCCAGAATAAGTCGCCACTTCGGACCTCATGTTATAAGACATATTCGGAGAAGTAAGGGTCATTCCTCCGTCGGTGAATATGCAATTTTCATTCAGTGTGGCCGACTGCGAGGCGTCAGTAAAGAACAATCTTTTTCCCGAAATACTATATTCACCTGGTTTGTTTACGCGAATGTTTCCGAATGCTTGAAAATTCCCATTGCTGAATTTGTATGCAGAGTCGCAATAAAAATCAGTTCCGTCGAATTTTAAATGAACATGGCCAATGAGCCGCTGCCCATTGATTAGATTTTTATTGAATGCAATTTTATCGGCGTGCACCAATTGCACGTGTTTGCCTTGAGCCGTTGACTTCTGAGAGATCAGAAATACGGAAAGCGCAACAATAACTATTTTGACGAAGTTATATATTGTTCGAAGTTTATCTTACGATGGTTTGTTCACGGTCAGGACCAACAGATACATAAGTTATTGGAATTTCCAATTCCTTTTCAATGAACGCAATGTATTCTGAAAGTTCTGCTGGAAAAGCTTCAATGGTTCTGATTTTCGTTAAATCTGTATTCCATCCTTTGAGGGTGGTGTAGACAGGTTCAACTTTTCCATCCAATAAATCGTATGGCATTTCGTCTGTTTGAACGCCATTAATTTTATAATGCGTGCAAACATGGATTTCCTCAAATATGCTCAACACATCTGCTTTCATCATGTATAATTCGGTGATGCCGTTCAAACGACAAGCATAGCGAAGAGCAGGAATGTCTAACCAACCGCAGCGACGCGCCCTTCCTGTTGTTGATCCGAATTCATTTCCTTCTTTACGCATTCTTTCTCCCACTTCATTTTCTAATTCGGTTGGAAAAGGACCGCTACCTACACGCGTACAATAGGCCTTAAAAATCCCGAAGGCCGAACCAATAGAATTCGGGGCAATGCCAAGACCCGTGCAGGCTCCGGCTGCAACGGTATTGCTAGAAGTCACAAACGGATATGATCCGAAATCGATGTCGAGAAGTGAACCCTGAGCACCTTCCGCCAAAATCTTTTTGTCTTCGCGAATAGCTTTGTGCAAATAGTTCTCGCTGTCTATGAAAGTTAATGTTTTTAAAATGTCAATTCCCTTGAACCAAGCGGTTTCCATTTCATCTAATGAATATTCAAATTGAAAATGCGAAAGCATCTTCTTGTGCTTTTCTACAAGGGTATTGTATTTCTCGATGAAGTTATCAGATAGAATATCTCCGATACGCAATCCGTTTCTTCCGGTTTTGTCCATGTATGTCGGACCAATTCCTTTCAATGTAGAACCTATTTTAGATTTGCCCTTTTCTGCTTCAGATGCTGCATCTAAAAGTTTGTGAGTGGGGAGAATGAGGTGTGCCTTTTTCGAAATTAAAAGTCGTGAAGCGACATCAACATTTTTCGCATTTAGCTTTTCTATTTCTGTGGCGAAAACGATAGGGTCAATGACAACTCCATTTCCAACTACATTGGTAACATGGTCATGAAAAATACCGCTTGGAATGGTGTGAAGAACGTGTTTCGTTCCGTTAAATTCGAGGGTGTGCCCGGCATTTGGTCCGCCTTGAAATCGTGCAACGATATCATATTTTGGAGTTAATACATCGACAATTTTTCCTTTTCCTTCGTCGCCCCATTGGAGGCCTAACAATACGTCTACTTTGCTCATTCTGATTTGTAAAGCACAAAAGTAGTGGGTTATTCAAAATAAGCCTTATTTTCTTCTAGGAAATTTTCCAACTTACTTCTCATAATGAGTCTGCTAATGACTTTCATGTTGGAATCAAGGGCAATTAGTGTTGGTGTTGAAGGGGAAGGGTAGTGCTTAGCGAGAAACGGTCGCTTGTCCATAGGGGGTAGTACGTTGATCCAAGGCTGTTGATGTTTTGTAAGATGATTTTTCCAAGGCGCTTCTTCTTTATCAATAGAGATTGCATAAACTTCGAGGCCCTTGTCTTGGTATTTCTTATAGACCTCTTGAAGCTGCGGGTGGAACTCTTCACAATGGGAGCAGTTACTTCGCCAGAACATGACTAACGTGATTTTATTCTTTTTGCATGTTTCTTCTAGTGAAATGGTTTTTCCCTCTGCATTCGGATATTTGAGCTCTGCGGCTTTTTTTCCAGGGGTGCAGTTTTTGAGTGATTCTATGAGATTTTTTGTGTTAACATTGAACGAAGTGTTATCGGAACAACCTTCAGCGTAGTTATTCAGATAGTAAGCTAGGCCGCCTTCGTTTTTATAGTCTAACATTTTATTTAAAATGAAGGAATGAAGGAACTGATTCACAGCTTCATTTTCACCCATTCGCCCTAGAAGTTCATCAGTGAATTTCTGAGCGTATTCTTTCGGATAGGCTTTGTAAAGTTGAGTGAAATATTGATTTAATCCGCGAATAAAGGCGTAGTGAAATAGAATGTTTTCATTGTTATAATCGACATTTCCAAGAAAATGTTTGAAATATATAGTACTGTCGAATTGCATGAAATCATGCGAAAGTCTTCGAGAGAATAGAGGCCCAAAGTTCTCGTATACTTCAGATTTTTCTCCTTCTATTCCTTTTTCGATTATTGAATTGTTAAGGACTTTTTGTTTATTCAGAAAGGCAGGGTGCGTAACCGATTTATATAAGTCATATTCGATTTGCTGATTGCTGTAGAGTGTTGCCAATTCAACATAATTAGTTTGTTCTAATGAACTGAAAAGCGAGATGGGAAGACCTTTTAGCGTTGAAAAATCAATGGTTAAATCAATTAAGTTCGGAAGTGTTTTAGGGTTCAAGTAAAAATCGGTCCAACACTTTCCTGTTCCGGAAAAACGCAAGCGGTATTGTCCAATGTGTGAAGGGGCAAAAGGAAATGTTAAATCACCGTAATTGTTTAATTCAGCATTATCAAGTATTTGCCACTGGTCTTTTTCGAAGGCTTCCAGAAAGACTTTTTTAGAGTACTGTGCAGGAATATTTTCAACATGAAGCTTGAGATTCGTTTGTCCGAATCCAACCAGAAGGCAGGCAGCGAATATGAGAGTTAAAATTGATTTCATGGTGAAAAAAAAAGGTCACCGAAGTGACCTTTCTGAAGAGGTTAAAGATTATTTACCTTGAGAAAGTTTCTCCATTTCTTTGTCGAAAGTTTCTTTGAATTTCTCGTAGTTGTAGTCAGCCTTTAATTTGTCGTTTTTAGACAAGCCGCTTTGGTAAGCATCTGCGATAGTATTTCCGCTTAACTCAAGAGCAACGTAGCTTACATAAGTTCCGTCAGGACGTTGAGTTAACTTTTCACAAATTTCGATACATCCACGAAGTTCTTGATCTACAACTGTGCGAGCCATTTCGTTGAAAGACTCAGTAACTTCTTCTTTGTTGTTTACTTCAGTAGAGTTTACATAGTTGTCACCAACAATTTTCATTGTAGCGCTGATGGTTTTTCCCATTTCAGACATTGCGTTTGAACGTGCTTTTTTCTTAGCAGTTTCGCGATCCATGCTCTCACCAGTAGCGGTAGAACGGAAAGCTTCTTTTGTGCTTTTGTATTCAGAACCCGAGCAATACTCGTTGATGATTACTTCTCCTTTTGGATCTGGAGTTTTCACTTCGTCTTTGTTCTTTTTACAAGACGGTATAGCAATCATTGTCACTGCAGCAATTGCTAAAAGGGTAATACGTGTTTTCATTTTGTCAAGATATTAGTTGAATTGATGTTTTCAGTTATTGTGCCAAACTTACAAAATAATTTTTATTATTTCGCTAATCAGCGTTGTTTCAATATTTTCTCTTTCTTTTTTGTACGCCTCTAAGACGGCATTCTCATGTGAAAGTTGAACGCCTTTAACCCCATTAATGCTATGTTCATATATTGCTGAGTTTGTCTTGCTGTCATTCACGGTAACCTTTCCGTCGATGTATGCTACTTTAAAGCCTTGAATATCCTCACCCGCTCTTGGATTGATATTTATGTATATGATGTAATCTGCAGTGGTTTCATTAATTGAAATTCTCATGCCTTTACCTATAAGTGTGTTGCGTGTAATTTCTGCCAGGCTTGTCGTTTTAGTTCCATCGAGTTTAAATTCATTAGAAGAGACAAAAAAGCTAGGGGCTAAAACTTCAATTGGAATTTTTCGTTTGTCGGTGTTTATCCCGGCAATTAATGCGTTGGCAAGGTCTGAGTCTAAGTCCTGAGGAACCAAGGCGTCAATTACCAAACTCAATTCAAGAGAGTTGTTTTTTGCTTTAAGGCTAACATTGTCAATGTCTGCAAGAATTATCCCGTCGTTATCCGACATTACAGTCTTTGGTTTCATGTAATTGTCTCGCTGGTAAACATAAGATACGTTTATTCCGCGAACCCCTTCACCTTTGTAGGTAATCATAACTGGCACCTGTGTTTTGAAGGTGTTTGAAGAGGAAAGTACAATATTTTTAAGTGGCGTCTCGAAGCGAAGGTCAGCGAGAACCGCACGAATTTCAGAGAACAATTCGTTGTCTAGGAAAATGTCATTGCCATTTTCATCTTTCATTTGATTTACTTCCGTCCAGTAGGGTTTCAAAGCGAATAAACCGTGATAGAATAAATCTATAGCAGAAGGAATGTTTCCCAATTTTTTAGCTTCTCTTCCTTTTTTTAAAAAATCTAGTGCAGAACGTAAAGTGTTTTCTTTTTTCTGAGCTTTCTTGTTTTGGTATTCGTACTTGTTCAGCTTATAATAAATAGCGTACATCTCTTTGTCTTCCCATATTCCTGAAACTTCATAATCTTCTAATAATTCAGAGGACGAGGTAGTAACGTTCGAACTAAAACTTTCACTGAAGGCTTTGTTCACTTCCATAGTATTGAAAAACGTTTGACCTTCAACCTTTACAGAAATTTCTGTTGCAAGGTCATTCAGCGCGAGTTTTTTGGCGATGGCTTGGTAGTCGGCAGGCTGCGTGGTTTTCGAGCAAGTGGCAATACCAATGTAATACGAAGAGTTAACCGGACGAGTAGATACCCATTCTGGCTTAGGCTGAGGCGGTGGCACAACAGTTTTAACACTGTCTTTACCCCCACAAGCTGCGAGAAGAAATATCCCTAGGAATAGCGTATATTTTAAAAGTAATTTCATTAAGGAACGAGCGTTTGCATTTGTGTTTTCACGTTGTCCGCGATTTTCTTGGCAATTTCAATATACAAATCATTTGCTAAATCATTTCCCTCGCGCAAATTTCTACGAGCGCTGAGCATGTCTTTCAGGGTGTTGCGATCGCGATTGTTCGTGTTCACCACATTGCCGTTAGCGGGGAACAGATTATTCGCGTTTCCCCCATAGATTGCATAAATTACTTCGTCTTTTTTCTTTTCAGTAAAGACGTCGTTCTTAATTAATGAAGCTGTTTCTATGGATGTCATTTTATATTGAATAGTAACATTCGATTCTGCGTAGTTGTAATACTCATCGAATTGAATTGGTTTGTACTCGGTGTCGTAAAAAGTTTTCCCTTCGGAATTCACCTTTTTCACTTGATATGATTCGAAACCATTCCGAGTGACTTTGCGAATCTGACCATTTTGAACGGAGTGATTTAGCACTGTTCCGGTAATTAGAGCCCTCGCACCGGAAATTTTTCCGATTTCAACAGCATTTGATTCTGAAAAAACACCACTCATTTGATTGCGTTGTTCTGCCAAAATGTTATTCAGATTTTCTCTATCGATTACATGTAAAAACGGGTCGTTAATTTGTGTAAGCGCGTTCAAAATATAAGCTGTTGCTTTGGTGTCGCTACCTTGCATATTCGTCCCATTAGTGAATGGAAGCAGGGCAATGGTGTACTTGCCTTTGTCGAGACACTTCTGCTTAAGGTCCGCAGACTCTTTATAGCCCAATTTACGTTCTTCAACTTTCAAGAAGTTAGAATACGCTGTGCGGTAATGTTTTGCTTCGAGTTCCGCGACAGCTTTTTGATAAATGGGCTCTAAGTATGCGATGTCTTTTAAATCTCCTGCATCTTTAAAATTTGGGTCAAGTCTACTTATTTCATTGAAGTTCGTTTCAGCATCGGTGAACTTATTTTCTTCAAGAAGTTTTGTCCCTTGTTCGTACAAATCGGTTAGAAATGATTTTTTTACTTTTTCAAAATCGCCATTGTAAAAATCGGGGATTTGAAGTTCAACTCCAACACCAATAATTTTTGCTCGATAATCTCTTGCTGAAATGAACGCGTATACAGCCTCTTTTTTGTTGCCAAAACTACTTTTCTGGCTGAAATCACTGAGCATGGCGTTTAAAACAGTTTGCCCTGTTTTCTTCAACCCTATTTGAGCGTCAATGTTTGCGCGCTTTTTCCAAAGTGCGGTATAGTAGCTTTCAGATGCTTCTTTATTAAGTCCAGCTGCTTCTTGCTTTTGACCAAGTTTGGTATAATGTTTACTATTTTGACATGCTTGTGTACCAAGCAAGAGCAATGCAGTTAAGATGTAGAGCCAGTTTTTCATAATTATTTCGTTTCGATATATTCATTCAACTCTTCGGTGCTCGAGTCGAAAGTAAATCCTTGACTAACGTTAAAGTAGTTGTTCTGGTCAAAGCAGTAATCGTAAGCGAACTTAGCAAAATCTAAGCGACTGTCTTCGAATCCGAAAATTGCCATGATTTCTTGAATTTGATCTGTTGTCAAACAATTAGCTTTAGCCACTTGTTTCGCGGTCGAAAGGCGTGTGTCATCAAATCCTTTGCTAGAAATAGATTGTTTTGCTTTACCAAAGCTTGCAGCATCCATAGAACGAGTGCAATTTCCATTTCCTCCAATTGTTGCATTTGTTGGTTGGTTGTTTGCTGGTTCACTTGGACGAGTAGTATGAGCAGGAACAGTTGAATTAGAGGTGGTAGATGAAGTACTGGTGGTTGTCGTAGTAGTTGTTGTACCGTTGGTTTGCACATCCATATTGGGAACGTTCATGTTAATACCCATGTTCATACCGTCGACATTAATGTTCATGCCAACGTTGCCATTGGTGCCTGTTTCATTGATATTCACGTTCATACCCATATTTACTCCGTCTACATTGATATTCATTCCAATATTTCCAGTGTTATTCTGCGTTGAATTAGTTCCAGTAGTAGTGGTGGTAGTTGTTTTGCTATTTCCACCGTCTAGTGCTGGCGCGTCAGGCGCATCATCCACAACCGCAAAATCCTTTACTGAATTATTGTCTGTGTTGGTATTTGCTTTTGAAGTGGCTGAAATAGCGTTTTCTGTGTAATAACGGAGAATATATTCCCCCTTTTTATTTTTCTTGATTTGATAGGTAACCTCCATGCCCGGATGAAGTGCGAAATTGTTGTTGGAAAAATCGGCTAGAGTGGCATCTTGGAAATCTACGCGCGCTTGATAAAACTCAGAAGTGAGGCCTTGAAGTTTCACATTTGAAAGGGGTGAACTGTTCATAGATTCACCGTTTAAGTAAAGCGTGAATTTTTCCCCTGCTTCAGAATAAATTACAGCATTCATTTGAGCGAAAACGTTCGTGAAGGCAGTCAGAGTGATAATAAGGAGTAAAGTTTTTTTCATCAGTTCAATTTTCTGTTGTGGAGGTAAATTTAGTTATGTTTTCATCTTTATAAAAGTTTATGCCAAAAAATAAAATCTAAGGAAACAGAACCCAGGTGGATTGGTTAACTTTGTTTGCGATGGATACGAAGAAAATTATACTGTTTGGCGCTGGAAGAAGCGCTCGCCATTTGGTTTCTTTTTTAGTGGAAGGGGCTTTGTTAGGCAAATGGACTGTGCTGGTTGCAGATACCAATGTGTCTCATTGGGCCAATGAATATGGTCATTTGAATAATGTTGAATTTATTTCAGGAGATGCAGGTGACGCGAAGTTTCGTCACAAATTAATTGTGCATTCAAACTTGGTAATCTCCATGCTTCCTGCATTTATGCATGCGGAAGTGGTTAAGGATTGCATAAATTTTCACGTTCATGTTTTTACTCCGAGTTATGTAAGTCCGGAAGTGAATGCGATGAATGAACGTGCCATTCAAGAGGGGGTGTTAGTCTTGAACGAGATGGGTGTAGATCCTGGAATCGATCATATATCGGCCATGGAGATAATTCATAGATTAAAGAGCCAAGGCGCAGAAATAGATTCTTTTGAATCCTACACGGGTGGCTTAGTTGCTCCGGCGAGTGATGATAATCTTTGGGGATACAAGATATCTTGGAATCCTCGGAATATTATTCTAGCAGGAAGTTCGGGGCATGCGATGTATCGGGAGAACGACAAGCTTCGAATGGTTCCTTATTTTAAATTGTTTGACGAAGTAGATACTGTTGTTGCAAGTGATGGCGTTCGTTACGATGCATATGCTAACAGAAATTCGGTGCACTATTTAGAACTTTACGGATTAGAAAACGTTCAGAAATTGGTGAGAGGAACCCTAAGAAAACAGGGTTATTGTAAAGGATGGGCTTTTTTAGTAAAGAACGGATTCACCAATGATGATACGAAGATTCCAGCCGAGGCGTTTTCAACATGGGCAGACTTGTCTCAGTCGCTGCTCGGTGCTAACTTCAGTATAAAAAATCAACATGAACATTTAGCGGATATGTTGGAGGAGATTGGAATCTTCGGCAATGAACCTTTGAGTAAAAAGGAGCTTACTTGTGCGCAACATCTGCAAGAGTTACTTGAAAAAAAGTGGGTGTTGTTAGAAGGTGATCGCGATATGATTGTGATGGTGCACAAATTCGGATACACCTTGAAAGGAAAGAAGTTTATGTTGACCTCGTCCATGGTATTAGAAGGTGATGATGAGCTGAAAACAGCCATGTCGAAAACGGTAGGTATGCCAATTGCTTTTGCAGTGGAGCGTTTGTTCAACGGCGATTTTTCTTCACGGGGAGTGCAGATTCCAGTTTTACCGGAATTTTATGAGCCATTGCTTCATGATTTACATAATTATGGAATTTCATTTGTTGAAACATTAGAGGAGTTATGAGAATTCTGATTTTGTCTATTTTTTTTCTACCGTTTTCGTTGTTGGCCCAAGAGTATCGAAAGTGTCCGTCGTTTAACAAAGAAGAGAATTGGGAGAGTCAGGAATCGTTTGTGAAGAATCAAAAAGATGTTCAGAACCTACTAGAATGGCTATGCTCTACACCACCTTCTGAACAGCTTGTTGAAAGAAGTGCGGCGGGTATTTTCGTTATGGAATGGGTGACCAAAAACCCAAGTATTCGAGTGAATGTTGAAATTGGTCCCTATAGCCATTATCTCTTCAATGAGGATTTGATGTTGGGTTATTTATTCGGAAGTATAAGTTATGCCTTGAAACACGAGGATAAGATGAAGTCCGAAAATCAGCGTGTAGCAGGGTTGAAATCACTTTTATTTATCGTAGAACATTCTGAAAACTATTCTAAAAATAAAATTTTCAGATCGCTTCTCCGAGCGAGTAGACGTGGCGAATTGGTGAACTTCGATAAGGAAATGTGGATGAACGAAAAGTCACATGCTTTGTTATATATAGAGCAAATGAAATAGAATGAAGAAGTTTGAAGTGCCCGAACACTATAGATCGACCATCCTTGGACGAATAAAGGAAATTCGTAAAGCGAATGATCCTCGAAAGAAAGATCACACCCCGTTTGTTTTTCAAGTTGGAAAAATGGAATTTGTCATTCCTCGACATTTTGGATTTTGTTATGGGGTTGAGAATGCCATTGAAATTGCTTTTCGAACAGTTGCTGAAAATCCAGGTAAACGAATTTTTCTTCTGGGTGAAATGATTCACAACCCTCAGGTGAACGAAGATTTACTTGCTGAAGGAATTCAGTTTTTGGTTGATAACCACGGTAAGCGTTTGCTTGATTTCTCAACCTTGTCCTCTGAAGATATTGTCATTACTCCGGCGTTTGGAACCACATTGGAAATGGCTTCTGAATTGGCAGGTTTAGGAGTGCATCTTGAAAAGTACAACACAACCTGCCCATTCGTAGAAAAGGTTTGGAAGCGTTCGGCTGAATTGGGAAATCGCGGATATACTTTAGTCGTTCACGGAAAGTATTTACATGAAGAAACACGCGCTACTTTTTCGCATGCTGCGGATACAGGACCAGTAGTTATTGTGCGAAACAGAAAGGAAGCGGAATTGCTTGCGAAGTATATTCGGAAGGAACTTTCTGAAGAGCAGTTCAAGATAGATTTTGAAAATAAATACTCAAGTGGTTTTTCTGTTGCGAGAGATTTGCAAAAAATTGGTGTAGTGAATCAAACGACGATGCTCGCTACTGAAACTCAAGAAATTGCGGTATATCTGAGAGATGTTGTTGTGGAGATGTATGGTGAAGAGGCCACTACAGACACTCGAGACACGCTTTGCTACGCTACGAATGACAATCAAAATGCGACATTGGGAGTGTTGGAATGTGGAGCGGATTTGGCGATTGTTGTCGGCGGATTCAATTCATCAAACACGATTCAGATAGCAACGATTTTGGGAGAGAAAATGCCTGTTTATTTTGTTCGGAATTCCGATGATATTGTTTCAAAAGAGCTAGCGCATGTTTTCAATTTCAAAAGTTTGAAAGTGGAAGAAGTTAATCCTTCCATTCTATTTAAGGAAAATTTGAAATTGATTGTCACAAGTGGTGCGTCTTGTCCAGATAAAATTGTTGATCTCGTTATCCAAAAAATAGTTGCCCTAAGAGGCGAATCTGAGTCTATAGAATTCGTCTTAGAAGGTCGCATATAAAGTGAATAATTGTAAGTGCTCAATCGGTGTGTTCTGTTGTAAATTTGAAAGATGAATAGTTTGGGTGTGATACAATTACTTTCTGATCAGGTTTCCAATCAAATTGCTGCTGGTGAAGTTGTTCAAAGGCCGTCTTCTGTAGTGAAAGAATTGGTCGAAAATGCTGTAGACGCTGAAGCGACACAGGTTCGTGTGGTAATTAAGGATTCTGGCAAAACACTCATTCAAGTTGTTGACGATGGGAAGGGGATGAGCGAAGTAGATGCGCAGCTTTGTTTCGAGCGACATGCAACTTCGAAAATTAGAAAAGCGGAAGATCTTTTCAATATTACCACAAAGGGATTTCGTGGTGAAGCGTTAGCGAGTATTGCGTCTGTTGCGCAGGTTGAATTGATAACCAAACGGGAAGAGGACGCGAAGGGCGTGCGTATTGAAATTGATGGCGGAAAGTTGTTGGCGAATGAATCTATTGAAGCGTCAAAAGGATCCGTTTTTTCCATTCGAAATTTATTCTTTAATATACCTGCACGACGTTATTTTTTGAAAACAGATGCGATTGAATTTAGACATATTATTGATGAATTTGAACGCGTGGCATTGACTCATCCCGATGTTCATTTTGTTCTTACGCACAATGGAAATGTTGTTTTCGATTTACCGAAGTCTACTTTGAAACAACGTTTGGTGCATGTCTTTGGAAACAAATACAACGATCAGCTCATTCAGTTAGATGAAGACACAGAGATTGTTCGCATTTCTGGATTTGTTGGAAGACCTGAGATAGCGAAGCGAACAAGAGGGGATCAATATTTTTTTGTGAATCAGCGATTCATTAAAAGTCCTTTCTTAAATCATGCCGTTCAGCAAGCCTACGATCAAATACTTCCTTCAGGAAGTTTTCCTTTTTATTTAATAGCATTAGACGTTCCCCCTTCAAGCATAGATATTAATATTCATCCGACGAAGACTGAGATTAAGTTTCAGGATGAACGTAGCATTCACGCTTTGTTGCATGCGGCTGTAAGAAGGGGACTGGGAAAAAATCAAGTTGCACCTTCGCTCGATTTCGAGCAAGAAAATATTCCCCTTACCCAGGCTAGTCCGGGTTCTGTGCGCGTGCCTCAAGTAGATGTGGATCATGATTTCAATCCTTTTCAGAAATCAGATTCGTGGCAGCAGAAATCACGGAATTGGATGGAGCAATTTGCACAGGCCGGGTTCGGCTTTGAAAAGGAAAGTGAAGTTCAGCAGGAAGAAATTGGTTTCGATTCAGATGATTGGGAAGGTGGAACTCCTTTTCAAATAGGACGAGTAATTATAGGTTGTGAAATAAATTCCGAGCTCAAGTTGTTCCATCAAACTCGCCTGCATTGGCAGGTTTTGTTTGAAGAGCATTCCAATCAGAATAGTCATTCATTTGTTGCGCAGCAGCTGTTATTCCCTATTCAATTGCATGTTCAACCTAAGGACATATCCTTACTTGTAAATCACGATGTGCTATTAGCCTCTTTCGGATTTGAATTGAATTTGGAGGGCGAGCCTGAGATTATTGCGGCTCCAGCGAACCTTGATGAGCAAGCAGCCTTGAATTTTGTTGAATTGGTTTTGGAGAGTCTGCGAATGGGTGTTGAAGGCCCAGACTTGCGAATGAATTTACTGAAGGATTATACACGTAGATTGTCTGTAAGAAAAGGTCAAATGTTAACAGCTCCAGAGATACTTGATATGCTTATTCGTTGGAATACATGCGAGAATAAAAATTACGCGCCTGATGGAAAGCCCATTGCTTTAACATTTGGAATAGATCATTTAGAAGACCAATTAGGAAAATAAAACTATGAGAATGAATTTGACTCCGGCGGTTAAGAACATCATCATTATTAATGTTCTGATCTACTTAGCCTGTTTTGTTGTTCCGGGATTGAATGATGCCTTGACAGGCTATTATTTTGCCAGTCCGAATTTTCGGCCTTGGCAAATAGTAACCCACATGTTCATGCATTCAATGAGTGACTTCACACATATTTTTTTCAATATGTATGCGTTGTATTTGTTCGGTACTGCTCTTGAAAATTATTGGGGCACAAAGAAATTTGTAATCTATTATTTGACTTGTGGCGTTGGCGCGTTTTTCTTGCACATGGGGGTAAATTATTTCGAAATCCAAAAGATGATGAGCGCATTAACTGATAAAGAAATCTATCAGGTCATGATTACAGGTCTCGAAGAAGGAAGAGCGTACAAAGTGCAAATGGTAGAATTGTATTCTGCCATTAATACCGGAGTAGTAGGTGCTTCAGGTGCTGTGTTTGGAGTCCTGCTGGGTTTTGGAATGCTATTCCCAAATACAGAATTAATGTTGCTCTTTCCGCCCATTCCACTGAAGGCGAAATATTTCGTTATGATTTATGGAGCCATTGAATTCTATTTGGCTATGCGTCAAACCACTGGCGATAACGTAGCACATTATGCGCATTTGGGCGGTATGCTTTTCGGTTATCTTCTGCTAAAGTATTGGCAGAAAAATTCTAAAGTATGGTAGATCGTTTTCGCGCGAGTTCTATTGGATTGAAATTGCTAAGCGCTTTGTTGGCGTTTGGATTTATTATTCGTTTGGTGGTTGTTCTTCTCTCAGTTAATTATAATGGTGCTGCTTATGTTTCTGCATTTGATTCATATGTGGGATTTTCAACAAAGAGTGAATCGGTAACATGGCTATGGACGTGGATAACCTACAGCTTTTTTCATGCGGAGGTTAGTCATTTTATTTGGAATTATATTTTGTTGTTGCTCTTGATTTATTGGTCGAAGGATAGGTACATCGGTTTTAGTGCTTTGGTTTATTGGATTGCAGGGGCCATAGGGGGATTGCTATTTCTTGCTTTGTTGGAAAATCAAGTTTCACTGATTGGAGCTTCTGCGGGAATTACAGCCCTTTGGTTGGGGTGGTTGTTTTCTGATATCGGAAATAGTCATAAAAGAGATGTGTCTTTTTGGTTAGGATGCGCCGTGTTTCTACTTTTGGAAATAATAGATATATTGAATTATGAGGCACAGAATTTATCTCTGTTTGCTCATTTAGGAGGAGCACTAGGAGGGTTTGTTATAGCGTTATTGGAAAAATTTGATTGGGAGAAAATGAATTGGATTAAAAAAATGTTGATGCAGTTTAAGCGTACGCCTAACTTAACTGTTAAGCGAAGCAATAAACGTTTTCAAACAGACGAGGAGTTCAACGCTGAGCGAAAATTGAAGGAGGATTATTTAAACTCAATTTTAGATAAAATTTCACGTTCGGGATTTGAGAGCCTTTCAATAAGGGAAAAACAGTTCTTGGAACAACACAAAGAGAAGTGATGGAATCGCCGGGAAAAGAGATTAAGAAATTGAGTCATTTAGGGAAGGCCGTACGTTTTGCATTTCGGCTCTTAAGTTTGGTTGTGATTTCTTCTTATTTTTTATCGTACGCTTCGTCTCATTTTCAGCCGGATGTTTTCATGTTTATCAGTGTTTTAGGATTGTTCTTTTGGCCGCTTTTCGTTTTGTTTTTGTTGTCGGCTCTAATAATGGCTTTTCGAAAAGAATGGAAATGGTTAATTGCATTTGGAATTTTCTTTGCGCTGTCATTACCCGATTTGCTGTCTTTTTTCAATTTCAACTCGGGTTCAAAGAAATCTGCCGCTGGTTTGGGAATGGTTGTAATGACTCACAATACTCACCTCATGGGTTATTACGATGGCCAAGACGCTAAAAAAAATAGAGATGCTATTCTCACGGAGATTCAAAGTGTAAAACCGAATATTCTTTGTTTGCAGGAATGCTATTGGAACACAAGAGGTGGGGATTTTCTTTCGGAGCAATCGCGAAATAATATTCTAAAGGATTATTCAGTTCACGAGCGAACAACCCATGTGCTTTCAGACGGTGGTAGATTTGGACTACTTATTTTTTCGAATTATCCGGTAGTTAATCAAGGTCAAGTGCCTTTTGAAAATGAGGTGAATAATTTTTGTATTTACGTAGATGTTTTGGTTGGAAGCGATACAATTCGTGTTTACAATGCTCATCTACAAAGTTTCAGACTGAAGAAAAAATCAATGGAGTTGTTCGATGAGAAAATTGATATAAATGAAATTCAGAATGAGAGTAAACCATTGCTCGTTCAGCTTTATAGATCCTCGCTGAAACGCTCTAAACAAGTTGATGTGCTTGCTGCACATCTGGAATCATGCAAGTATAAAGTTATATTGGCTGGAGACTTTAACGATACACCTATTTCATATACATACAACCGTTTGACAAGAACTTTAACAGACGGTTTTAAAGAGGGTGGGTCAGGAATAGGAACCACTTACAAAGGGCCGTTATTAGGTTTGCGTATTGACTACATTATGCACAGCAAAGGATTGAATGTGCGGAATCACAAAACGAGTGATGCCGGTTTTTCCGATCACCATCCGGTTATTGTTGAGTTTTAATTTTTCCTTTTAACCGGATATATTCGTAAGGAGTAAGGGTCAGAAGAACCATTGCTAATCCATAGAAAAAATCTTCAATAGGGACACTCCAAATTCGAATACCTAAATTGAATTGATTGTTATAACGCACAATGGCTTCCGTGATGTTTACTTGATTGGTGTTAATCAGAGGATAATCATAAAAATGGAGTCCTGTTAGTATGCCATTCGATATGTAAAAAGGAATAAGCAGAATGAACCATGCAAAGAGGAAGTAACCAAGAAATTCCGATCGGCGTTGAATGTGGTAGAGCAACAATGCACTGCAAAGAAGTGTGGCGCTGAAGGTATACCAAAGTTCTTTCACTCCTGAGTAAACGCAAAGGCATAGAGAAATTAACACAATGGTTGTTCCGGAAATTGTTGTAAATCTTTTTGAAGGAGCCAATTTTTTAAAGTATCGAACACATTCGAAAGTGAATACACAAGCAAAAGGAACGGCAATGAAAAAGAGCCATTCTTCAACGGGCAGGAGAAACCAGCGAGTGGGTAGTGTGTATGTTGAATTGAAATTCCAGATACCCCAATGTGTAAATAGGATATCCCAAGGAAGGTAAATGGCGAACATGGCTAGAAGCCCAACAAACAAAGGCTTGAAGTTTTTATAAAAAGCAACACTTTTATGAAAGCTTAAAAAGAATGGACCAGAGAGGCAGAAGAGGTCAACTAATAGGTAAGCGTATTTCGGATTCATTTGGAGGCCTTTGCTTGTTTGAATTTAAGTTCGGCTTTGAAGTATTTCAACGGAACGATGAGCATGCCGAAACACTCAGCTTCCTCTTTGTATTGATTTTTGTGGTGAACTTTATGAGCTTTTCGGATGGCACGAAAATAAAGGTTGTCAGTTTTGTCGAACCAACTGAATCTTCGATGTATTAATACTTCATGAACTAAAAAATATCCAATGCCATAGGCCAATATTCCAAAACCAATAAAGGTGCGGAAATCATTTCCGTTCATCATTCCAAACATGATTAATAGCCAACTAGGTATGGCGTAAATCAAAAAGAAGATGTCGTTTTTTTCGAAAAATCCTGGCGAAGGTTGGTGATGGTCTTCGTGGAAGTACCACATAAATCCGTGCATGACGAATTTGTGTGTGAGCCAGGCCATGCCTTCCATTATCATAAATGTAATTACTATAATTGCGATGTTTATAGTCATGCTTAATTTGAATTAAAGGCAAGAACTCTGTCAAGTGCTATGATAAACCAGGGCGTGAATTTTTCAGGAAACTCCTTTATTTCTTGCTGAAGATCGTCCATTGATATATATCTATAAGCTTCTACTTCTTCGGTATTAATTTTAGGAGTTTGATTAGATTCTCCGAAAAAAACATGATCAAATTCATGTTCGGTTAATCCGTTTTCAAATCCCGCTTTGTAAACAAAAGTAAAAATAGGCGTTAAAGAGCATTGCATTCCCATTTCTTCTTCAAGCCTACGATTCGCAGCGTCTTGAGTGTTTTCGTTTTCCCTTGGGTGAGAACAGCAAGCGTTTGTCCATAATCCGCCACAATGATATTTAGACGAGGCTCTTTTTTGAAGAAGCAATTCTTTTTCTGAATTGAAAATGAAAATTGAAAATGCACGATGCAGGACCCCCTCAATATGGGCCTGTTGTTTTTCCATTGTTCCAATGGCGTTGTCTTGCTCATCTACAAGGACTACAAATTCCATCACAATTGACTGTATTTAGCTTTGAGGTCTGCGCTTATATTTTCGCTGTGGATCATGAACTGAGTCACGATTTTCCAAAAGGCTTTGGTCTTGTTCATTTTCCCGGAAGAAAGCGACTGATAAATGTAATAAGAATCTTCTTCTAATTTATCATGGTACTGTAACATCCAGGGTGCCTTATCTTGAACTGAGTAGCGCAAGAAGCGAAGCTCTTCATTCCAATAATCATTGGCTATCGCTTTCTCTAGCAGGTCTTTTCCACGACTGAAGTAACTGAGTTTATCTGCTGGGTTTGAAACAAGTTCAGCGTACATGGCTGTTGCTACTCCGAAGTAAGCTTGTTGCGTATTGTTTCTATTTGCTAGGTTTGCGCAGTAATTATAGAACTCTTGTTTAGCCGGTTCATTTTGCGCCGCAATAAATAATTTCTGACATTGAATTTCTTGCCCTAGAGTTGTCTGGTAAATGCAAAGAAATAGAAACACAGCGAATACTTTTCCAACCATTAATTTCATTAGAGTAAATTTAAGTTGTGTTGTAAATAGGTTTTTGCAAGAAGTGCAATTTTCTTAGGATTCGCTACACGAATACGCTCTTTTAAAATTCTTTCGCAGGGTAGTGCTTGTATCTTAAGAAACAATTTGTAATAATATTTGAATGCAATGAGCACTCCGAATCTCGCTTCTTTTGGAAGTTGAAGAACCCCAATGTAAGCAAGTCTAAAATCTTCTTTAATTTCCTCTTCTATGGTCTGCTTAGCAGACTCATCGAATTTAGTCATGTCAACATTTGGAAAATAAACTCTACCTAGGGCGTTGTAATCTGCATTTAGGTCGCGCAGGAAATTGATCTTTTGGAATGCCGCTCCGAGCTTCATAGCCGACGGCTTTAGCTTTTCATATTCCGATTGCTCTCCATTTACAAATACGTGCAAGCACATTAGCCCAACCACCTCGGCAGACCCAAGAATATAAGTTTCGTAGGAGTCTTGGTCGTGTTCTATTTGATGAAGGTCCATTTCCATGCTCTTCAAAAAAGTGTCGACAAGTTCCCATTCCAAATTATACTTGTGATAAGTATGTTGAAAGGCATTTAAAATGGGGTTCAGTGAAATACGCTCTTCAATTGCAAGTACCGTATCTCTCCGGAAGCGTTCCATGAGCTCGTGCTTTTCAAAGTCGTGAAAAGTGTCTACAATTTCATCTGCGAAACGCACGAAGCCGTATATCGCATAAATAGGATTTCTGATTTCTTTTCCAAGTGTACGAATGCCAAGGCTAAAGCTGGTGCTGTAAGCATGGGTTGTTAGCTTACTGCAATCGAAGGAAACGCTGTCGAATAGTGGTTTTCCTGTCATGATATTATGATTGAAAAAGAAGTTTGTTCATGGTCTCGGCTGCCAATTGTCCGCTTATTATACTTGGTGGCATTCCTGGTCCAGGGACAGTGAGTTGTCCTGCGTAAAATAAGTTGCTTAGCTTTTTACTGCGCATGGATGGTTTCAAAATAGCCGTCTGTTTCAATGTGTTTGCAAGTCCATAAGCATTGCCTTTGAAGCTGTTGTATTCTGAAATAAATTCTTCGTGAGCGAAACTTCGTTTATACACAATGTGTTCACGAATAGATTCTCCCGTACGTTTTTCAATCCGCTCAATCATGTTGTCTAGGTATTTTTCTCTCAAAGCGTCGTCACTGCTCAAGTCAGGGGCAACGGGTACGAGTAAAAAAATATTCTCGCAATTTTCTGGTGCAACGGTATTATCTGTTACAGACGGAACACATGCATAGAACAGTGGTTGAGCGGGCCATTGCGGATTGTCATAAATTTCCTTGGCGTGCTGATCAAAGGGTTCATCGAAGAACAGGTTGTGATGAAGTAAATTGTGGACACGCTTGTTCACTCCTAAATAAAACAAGAGGGAAGAAGGCGACATTGTTCTTGTGTTCCAATAGTTTTCTGAATAGGTGCGGTCGTTTGGTGCAAGCATTTGAGTTTCCACATGGTGGTAATCTGCACAAGCAATAACAGCGTCTATCTCAAAATCACCGGAAGACGTGATAATGCGCTTTGCTCTTTTGTTGAGCGATTCAATTTGTGAAACATTGTTACCGTAGTGAAATGTAACGCCCAGTTTTTTCGCAACTTTTTCCATGGCTTTAGGAATTTCACCCATTCCCTTGTACGGGTACCAGGTTCCCAACTCAAGGTCTGCGTAGTTCATAAGACTGTACAGCGCAGGAGTCTTTTCGGGTTTTGCGCCGAGGAATAGAACTGGGAATTCCAATAACTGAATTATTTCCGGATGTTTGAAATATTTCCGAATGTGTGATGAAATGGAATTAAAAAGATGAATCCTCACTGCTGCTTTTAACAACTTTAGGTCGAGAAATTCTGTTGCGGAAAGAGAGGGTTTCCATACGAATTCCCCCATTCCCGTATCGTATTTGTATTTAGCTTCAGAAAGGAATTTCTTAAGGTTTTCTTTGCTGCCAGTTTCAAGCAATTCAAGCTGATCTCCAAGAGCCTCTGCCGATGCAGGAATATCTAATATTTTATTCGAGAAGTAAACTCTGTAAGATGGGTCTAACCTTTTTAACGAGTAGTAATCGCTTCTTTTTTCACCATACTGTTCGAAAAATTGATCGAATACTTCAGGCATCCAATACCAACTTGGTCCCATATCGAAAGTGTATCCATCTTTCTCAAAAACGCGACACCTTCCTCCGGGGGTAGAATGCTTTTCAAACACATGTGTTTCAAATCCTAGTTGGGCTAATCTACAAGCTGCAGATAATCCGGCAAATCCAGCACCAACGACTGCAACTTTATTCTTCATACTTTCTAAACAGCTGAATGGGCTATTTGTTCTTTGGTTTGTGCTTAAGATGTCTTCTTTTTAAAATGTTTTATCTCCTATTTAATTCGTAGTTTTTGTCCGGCCTTTAATTTTGATGAGGGCTTGATACCATTGAGTTTGCAGATTTTAGAAACGGTAGTTTTGTTTTTGGAGGCAATGCTAGTTAAGGAGTCTCCTTTTTTTACAGTGTAATATTTCTTCTCGCTATTTTTTTTAGAGTTGTTATTCGTTTTAGTTTCTCTACTTTCCTTTTTGGTTTTAACTGTTTTCGCTTGCGGGTTTGCAGGGGCTTTGGTGGGTGTGTATAGGTTTTTCTGCGTGAGATCAAAAGTCTTTGCTTTGAGCGATTTTTTATTAGGGATAATTAAATAAGCGGGGTCAAAGGGATTGCCGAGGAAACGGGTTTCAAAATGCAAATGTGCTCCAAATGAATGTCCTGTATTACCACCTAGCCCGAGTAATTGACCCGCCTGAACATACTGCCCGGAAACAACCATTCTAGCCGACATGTGCGCATACAATGTTTCAAGTCCATTCGGATGCCTTACCACAACCACATTTCCATAGCTATCACTGAATTGTGAAATACGCACGAGTCCTTCAAAGGCACTTGAAATGGGGTCTCCTGTTTCTAAATCTAAATCCAATCCGGCGTGTAATCTTCCCCAGCGTGGGCCGAATGGAGAAGTTTGGTGACCTTTTGCAAGGGGGAATACAAAATCACAACTGTCATTAACAAGTGTAAAGTGAATAGCAGAATCTTTTGTAAAGTTGACATTTTTTCTTTTATGCCAGATGTTCTGGGTGTCCCAATTTTGGTATCTCGAATAGCTCGGAATCAATAGAAGAGAGTCAGCTATTCCGTTTAAGTTGAGCTCTATCTGCGTTAAATCAACGGACGGATTGAACTTTGGTTTTTTTTGCTTTATAAATTCTGCAGCATTCGACCACGAAGCCGTGTCTGCCATTAATAATAAGGCAGATTCAACTCCTCCTGTTGGCTGTGCATGGGAAGTAAGGGTTGAAAGTAGAATGACTACAATTATTGAAATATTCCTAAACATCTTTTGCTAAAATAAGAATTAATTTCTTATTTGTGGTGGACTTTATTTTCGGAGATTTGCAAAATGAATAAAGTTGATTTACTTGTTATTTCTGCACATCCTGATGATGCTGAAATTAGCGCAGCAGGAACCATTATTAAATCAGTGAAAGATGGAAAGGTTGTGGCATTGGTCGACCTCACAAAAGGTGAACGTGGAACACGTGGCAGTGCCGAATTACGGATGGTAGAGGCTGAAAAAGCTTCTGAAATTATGGGAACTCATTTTAGAGAGAATTTGGAATTGGCAGATTGTTTTTTTACCGATACTGAAGAAAACAAAATGCGCATCATTGATGCGATTCGGAAATATAGACCTGAAATTATTTTTACCAATTCTCTCCGTGATCGTCATCCTGATCACGCTCGTGCGGCGAAGTTGGTTGCAGATTGTTGCTTCTATGCAGGACTTCCTAAGATTGTTACCAATCACTCGGCGTGGCGTCCACGTGCATTGTACCATTTTAATCAAGATTATTACAACACACCTGATTTCGTAGTTGATATAACGGATTACATGGACATGAAAATTGAAACCTTAAAGGCTTTTTCAAGTCAGTTTTTCGATCCGAATTCGGAAGAGCCGAACACACCCATTTCTGGAAAGGAGTTCTTCGATTTTGTTAAAGGAAGGGCAATGGATTTTGGGCGTTCTGCCGGTTATCAATACGCTGAGGGATTCGTTTCTTCACGCCCAATGGGAATGCGCGATGTCTTCAATTTAGACTGACGATTCTTTTTTCTTCAATCTAAAAAAGAGGAAAATCTGTACAAGGCTTTGAGCTAGAAAAGCAGCCGATGCCGCTATGCACGCACCATTCAAATGACCGGATGGAATGAGCAATGATGAGCACACAATTGCAACTGCGAACCCTGTTAATGCAGAGTAAAAGTTGTATTGGTGAAGACCTCTTCCAGAAAATAAATGGGCAATTGAAACGGTTATTGTGTTCGCAACAATACCAGGAATTAAAAAGAAAAAACCCTCTTTAATAAACGCTATATCGAAGTCCATGAAAAGCGCTAGCCAACTGTTAGGGACAATCAAAAAACATAATGTGCCGAATACAGTAGTTGTTACCCCAATGATTAAATAGCGTTTGGTTAGCAAAAGGTGCTCGCTGAAATTTGAAGATTGCGCAACGCGAGATGCAAGAATAGACGACAAGCTTTTCACTACCGACCATAGCGCTTCAGCCACATACATGAGAATAGAAAAAACACCGGTGAAAATTTTTCCTTCGGCGCCCAGATTCTCTAGAAAATACAAGTAAGAGCGTTGATTTCCTAAATGGAAAATATTCCCCAATTGCGCGTATCCACCGAGCTTTACTGTTTGCTGTAAATCATTTTTCGTTAAATCGAACCGCATCTTTTTCCAGACATGTGGGGTGAGGTAAAAGCCCACGGAAGCTGTAACAATAAATGAAAGAAGTTGTCCTGAAATGAAGGCTATTATTCCCCAATCGGTGGTGAAATAAAAACACCCCACGAAGAACAATGAAGAAACAGATTGAGTGAAAAGTAGAATTTGATAAGATTCTATTTTTTCTTTTCCAAGTAAGATCATTTGCTGCAATACGAATAACGATTGCAAAGTCCCAAGAAGCAACGTAAATCCAATGAACGGAGCTCCCAGAACGAGTAATAAAAAAAAGGTTAAGATTGCACTTATGACGATCCAAATCATGGCCGGCAATGCAATTTTATTTTCTCCTATTCTTGGGATTAAATAGATGAGCGCTCCTCCGCCAATAAATTGGCTAAGCGTTGCTAAGATGAGAATTCCGAAATTGATGAGTGCAATAGTTCCTTGTCCTTCCACATGAACAAAATGCAAATTCATGAGCACAAGTAACAAGGCCGAAACAAGTCCGAACGCGCGATTCAATATGGAAAGAAGTTCTACTCTCTTCATTTGCTCAGTGCGCGTTCATAAGCGTTCATGAATTGTTTTCCAATTGCTTCGAAAGAAAAATGATTCGTTGCATATTCAGAAATTTCTTCGCGATTTATCTCATTCATTTCGCTGTGAGATTCACTAAATCCATTTAAGAGTTGCTCTTCATTTTTTGCATCAATGAGTTTGTTCCATTTACAAAAGCCCATGTGCTCTGCAATTCCTCCAACACGTGTTGCAATAACATTCATTCCGCTGGCCATGGCTTCAATCATAACCAAAGGTAAATTTTCATAGTTACTGAAAAGCACAAAGGTGTGCGAAGCGTTCATTTTTTCTGCAACTTCCGTTTGATTCAATGTGCCGAAAAATGTTATACTGCCTTTGCGAATGCCGAGTTCTTCACTTCTTTTTTTCCAATGTTGAATATCACCGTCGCCGCCTAGTTCAAGAATCACGTCTTCCGTCTGATCGGAGAAATTTTTCCAAACACGAAGAATCCCTTCAATGTTTTTGTGATCATTATCGAGATGCGATACATGAAGAAATGTATGCGTTTCATTCTTCATTTCATTCTTGAAATATGCCGTGTTCACCACGTTTGGAACAATCATCGAAGGCGCGTTGAATCCCAATGTTCGCATGGCTTTTTCGAGTTGATGCGTCACAGGCAACAGAAGTTTCGATCTATTCGCAATGAAGCGCATGTAGCTTTTTATGTGGAAAGGAAGAGGCGAACGTTCATTCGGGTGGTAACCTGTCCAATTGTCTGAAATGACAAAAGGTATTTTCCATTTTTGTTGAATGAAAAATGCTTGCCATCCTTCCGGCCAAACCATGTTCAACTGCACAAGGTCTGGTTTGTTTAGTTTGAAATTGATATGGGCGATTCCTATTTTTAAAGCCTTAATTCTGTTTCGAAATAAGATTCCGTTTGAGTTATAGTAAACTCGAATCATGCGCACATTTCCATCTACTTCATCTTCAATCTCGAAAGCGTTGGTATTGCTGTTTTTTGAAAGGTATAGAACAGTGATATTTGCGAAGAGAGCAACAGCTTCGGCATGACGCTGAACAAAATTCCCAAGGGTTGGGTGGGTTTTACTCGGAAACCAACTGCTTAGAAAAAGGACATGAAGCTTTTTTTTCACTGCTGCAAGATACAAATTCAAAAAAATACTAGGGTCTATTTGTTCAAATAGAATGAATGTGTTTATCTTTGCGCCCTCTTAGACGGTGGTTTTAGCTCAGTTGGTTAGAGCATCAGTTTGTGGTTCTGAGGGTCGTGGGTTCGAATCCCATAAGCCACCCCACTAGAAAAAGAAAAGGTCGACATTGTCGACCTTTTTAATTGAAATAAAATCCTTTAGTGAATTCCTTTTGAAGCCAAATAACGTTCAGCATCTAATGCAGCCATACATCCAGTTCCCGCGGCAGTAACTGCTTGACGGTAATTTTTGTCTGCTGCATCTCCTGCGACGAATACCCCTTCAACATTGGTTTTCGAAGACCCTGGAGTGTTTATAATGTAGCCGGTTTCATCTGTGGTTATGAATTCTTTGAATACGCCTGTGTTCGGATTGTGACCGATAGCCACGAAGAACCCAGTAATATCAACGGTGCGTCTTTCTCCTGTTGCAGAATCTTTGAAGATAGCCCCTTCAACCGCGTCTTTTCCTAAAATATCTTCTGTGGTTGAGTTCCAAAGAATTTCAATATTAGGTGTCTCAAGAACACGGTTTTGCATAGCTCTAGATGCGCGCATTTTATCGCTTCTTACAATCATATATACTTTTCTACAAAGCTTAGCCAAATAGGTTGCTTCCTCTGCCGCAGTATCTCCTGCACCTACGATAGCAACATCTTGATTGCGGTAGAAGAATCCATCACAAACTGCACAGGCACTTACCCCGCCACCTAAATTACGAAGACGAATTTCATTGTCAAGACCCAACCATTTAGCTGAAGCGCCTGTTGCAATAATTACAGAATCTGCGCTTACAATGTGTCTTCCGTTGTCTATTTCAATGAAATGTTTGCTGCCTGAAAAATCAACTTTGGTCACCCAGCCGTTGCGAATGTCTGTTCCGAAGCGCTTGGCTTGATTTTCCATATCGGCCATCATTTCAGGACCTTTTACACCAGAAGGATATCCTGGAAAATTGTCTACTTCTGTAGTGTCCATCAATTGTCCGCCCGGCTGCTGTCCTTGATAGATAACAGGTTTCATATCTGCACGCGCTGCATATATTGCTGCAGTGTATCCCGCAGGTCCGCTGCCGAGGATGAGGCATTTAATGTGTTCGTTCGCTTCCATGTGATTCAATTTTTTTGAGAGGACAAATATAGTGTGAGTGATGCTTTACAATGTGTGATTTTACGCACAGATTATTCAAAGGCTTGAATCAAGAATGCATCCCAAAGTGGATCTTCCGGCGGGGGTGCCGAGATCACAACAGGAGTCTTTTTTACAGGATGTGTAAATTCAATCTTTCTTGCGTGAAGATGAATACTCGCGTTGTCGTTGGTTCGCTTGCTTCCGTATTTAATGTCTCCTTTAATTGGACAGCCCAATTGTGAGAGTGTTGCACGAATTTGATGGTGTCTTCCTGTTTTCGGATATACTTCGACAAACGTGTAGTGATCGCCTTTTCCAAGGACTTTGTAGGTCAGTTCAGATTCTTTTCTGTCAGCAGCCGGTTCGTTATAAAAGAAAGACTTGTTTTGTTTTTCATCTTTCCACAAGTAGTTAATCACATGGCCTTCTATCTTTGGCGGTGCGTCTTGTACAACAGCCCAATAGGTTTTGAAAACATCGCGTGTTTTAAAATCAATCGTAAGTCTTGAAAGCGCTTTGCTTGTTTTTGCGAAAACCACAACTCCGCTTACGGGTCGGTCTATGCGATGAACAGTTCCGCAAAAAACTTCACCGGGTTTGTTGTAAGTTATCTTAAGGTATTGTTTAATGATGTCACTTAGAACCACATCACCAGTTTTATCGCCTTGAACGATATCAGAGTTTCTCTTGTTTACGGCTATGATGTGATTGTCTTCGTATAGAATTCGAAGATTTTCAAGGGTCGTTACTTCAAGCGGTTTTTTTGGTGCTCGGTCCCAGACTTTGGGCGCGTGTTTTTTCATCAATACTGCTCTTTGTTGTTCGGGAAATCGGCGCTTCTTACATCACTCACATATTGTTCAAGCGCTGTTTTCATTTGTTCTCCCATGTTCAAATATTTCCTCAAAAAGCGTGGCGTAAATCCTTCAGTAATACCAAGCATATCGTGCAGTACCAATACTTGTCCGTCTACATCTCCACCAGCACCAATTCCAATAATTGGAACATGAACTTCCTGCGCAACACGCTTGGCAAGTGCCGCTGGAATTTTCTCTAAGACAATAGCGAAACAACCACTTTCTGCTAAAAGTTTCGCATCGTGAATCAAACGATCGGCTTCAACTTCTTCCTTAGCACGAACTTGATAGGTTCCGAATTTATAAATACTCTGAGGAGTTAAGCCAAGGTGTCCCATAACAGGAATTCCCGCGGTTAATATACGTTTTACACTTTCAACAATTTCTTCTCCGCCTTCCATCTTAACAGCATGTCCTCCCGTTTCTTTCATAATACGAATAGCAGAGTTCAGCGCTTCTTTGGAATTTCCTTGATATGAACCAAATGGCATGTCAACAACAACAAGTGAGCGATTACAGGCCCGAACCACACTGGCAGCGTGATAGATCATTTGATCCAAGGTAATTGGGAGAGTGGTCTCATGTCCAGCCATTACATTCGACGCCGAATCACCAACTAGAATAACGTCAATTCCAGATTGGTCAACAATGAGAGCCATAGAATAGTCGTATGCGGTTAGCATAGCAATCTTCTCTCCCTTGTTCTTCATTTCTTGAAGGGTATGGGTGGTAACTCTGCGAACTACTTTGTTTACTGACATGATTTATTTTTTAGAGCGGCAAAAGTGGGGATTATTCCTTAACAAATATTTTTTTAGCGACAATTCCTTTTGAGCTATCTGAAATTTGAATGGCATACATACCCGTGCTGAATTGCGAAACATCGATTCGAGTAGAACCTTGGTTTTGCATATTTCCGCTGTGAATCAATTTTCCTTGTATGTCGAAGATAGAATAGGAAAGTCCTCTGAATTGTGCCTCAGCAACCACTTGAATGTAGTCTTGAGCAGGTGAAGGGTATATTTTAAATACAGTTTCCTCCTCTTCATTTACATTCACATTCGATTGGAAATGCGCAGTGAATTGGGCAGTATTCAATGAGATATTTCCTTCCCAAACAGAATCTAAAATATCATTGATTAAACTGCTATTATCCCAATAAGCGAAATCAAATCCAGGATTTGCAATGGCTTCAATTTTTACAGGAACACCATCGAAATAAACTCCTGTCCAAGGATATTCTGTAGGTTGAACGGTGCTGATATGAATTTGTCCTGATCCTGCAGGCAATACATCAAGCGTTACATCCACTTGTTGTGGTAATGCAAATCTGTTTTGAATGTGATCGCGAACCTGCTCTGTTCTGCAAAGCAATTCAGATTGGAAGGTCATGTGATTGTTGTAGAAATAATCCATTTGTCCGGGTACATTGCCTGCGTCTCCCCAGCGTTGATATTCATTCGGCATTTCAGGTGCAGTTAAATTGAAATAACGATTCTCTACAGCAATGAGTCTTTCAGGACGGTAGTTCGTGTTCATTAAATCAGCGAATCGATTGATGAAGTAGTGTTTGTATTGCGTGTTTTGAATGCTTTGTAACCAAATATTGATATACGGATTGTCAGTACTTTGCCCTGACATATAGTCGATGTGGTTGAAATAGCAATCGGTCCAAGCATTCGGATTCAGCGCCAATTCCAAATCAATGGTGGCGAATCTCCAACGGTTATTTGTTGTGTTAGAACGATAAATTTTAATGTTGTTACCCGGCCAGTCGACATTACCCATCCAGGATTCTGAGATAATGTAATCCGTGTAGTAAGTCATGTCGAAATGTTGATCCGCTTCGCTCCAATAATTAGGGCTTGCTTCGTTCAAAGCATTGAACGTGTTGTAAGAATTCCAGAAATTACTGGTCGAACCCTCAACGGCACGAAGCATTCCTCCATACCAATAACTCAATGACATAAGTTCGACAGAGTCTTTGTTGGCTCCTTCGTTCTCTTTAAACATTTCAGCGTTGTACTTTTCGCGCAGTTCGTATAGTCCGAAGTATTGGCCGTTTATATAGACTGTTGCAGGGCGATAAGCGCTGTAATAAGCATTTGCTCCGCGACACATGAGTTCGGCTTGGCAGGCCTCTTTGTATGGAAGAGCCAAATATTGATTACTTCCATTGCGAAGATAAAATTCAGAGTATTTATTTCTATTTGGTCTCCCTGGAATGATCACTTCATTTACAGAATTTTCACCCAGAACGCTATGGGCTAGTTCCAAACGGAAGGAATGCTGCGGTTGAGAGCGGCTTCCACCTGCACCACCGTCGATTTGCATTCCTGTATTTTGAGAAAACACCAGCGGATGTCCGGGAATAGAATCGAAATAATCGATGTGCGCATTGCGCAACCAGTCTTGGTCCCAATGGTCGAATATCCCTTGATCTCCATATAAATTTGCATTGTCTGTGGTAATTGAAAGTATAGGAGTGGTGTGAGTAATGTTGAATAGGAAAGATGCCGCGGTTATATTGCTTGGAATGTGGTTTGGTTTGAAAGCACGTGCTTTTAATATTTTCGATTGGAAGAAAAATATGGGCGTACCATCATAGATAGGAGAGTTAAAATCTGGATCGCTCCCGTCTGTTGTGTATCGAATGGTGGAAGGAGCCGTGTTTAAGTCTAGAATGGAAACAGAAAAAGGCGAATCGTATACACCAGGGTTGTGGTCGAACAAAGGAGCAATTGCATTCCCTAATGAAGGTACTCCGTTGTTGCTTGCTTCAGGTGTTGGAGTATTGAAAAGAGAGTTTGAGTTGGATCCGTTGGGATAGCGGCCAATGCTCATGTCCACAGTTTGACATTTAATAATTAAACTGTTTTCAAGGGTTTGAGCAGGATTGAATAAAAACAACGTGTCGCCGGATCCTGAAATTTTGAAATTCGTGTGAAATTGGTTTCCAGCGCTTGTAATAAAGTCAGAACTCATGGCCGTTTCCGAAACATTTTTCAATGCTAATTCCACATAAGTGTAATTCACTGCCTCTGTAGCCGCTACCTGAAAGCCAAGAGAAGTAATAGGTCCAGCTGAAAGCCCTGCGGCAGTTAGCTCAACTGCAGGGATAAGCATTTGATTGCGAGCGCTCCAATACCAATTTCCATAAGGCGCTGGGTAGTCGGTATAGCCATTTTGAATGGTTCCGGTTCCTATGGTTATGCCATTTAATTTCATGTTCGGACGCTGGAACGCAAGAGTTCCTTGGCCGTATGAGCAGGAGCCTTCGCTCCCGTCATTAAAGGTATAGGTTGTTGAGCCGTATGCCGTAGCTGTTTGCATGAAAGAGGAGTTGGAAATGTATCCCGTGTTGCTGTATGAACAAACATTAATGGCAATACTCGAAAGGCCGTCCCATTGAAATGGGGTAGTGAAAATGTGGGTGTTCCAGCCGACTACCGGAGTGAAAGACCCCGAATTTATTGCTGTGGTGAAAGGGGTGGTTGCAAATCTATTTTTATCGCTGCAGAACACAATTAAAAATTCACCAGGATTTAAGTTGTAATGTGGGAAAACCCATTGTGCGGGTTCGTTGGAATTATCTGTTAATGAATATCCGAACAAATCAACCGCTGTTGTTCCTGCGTTATACAACTCAATCCAATCTTCGTATTCCCCATCCTCATCGGCGATGGTTTGATAGTTCTTGTTGCTGCCTTCATTGATAACAATCTGCGACCAAGTGAAATTTGAAAACAAGACGGCTGTGAAAAGTATGACTAGTTTTTTCATTGTGTAAAGGTACTAATTCTGTTTATGTCTAATTTTTTGAAGTTCTGCGGCGATAGCGGCTTCAACTAACGGCTCCATTATGAGATACCCTGCTACATTCGGATGAACGCCGTCTTCACCGAGTTCCAACCGCAATCCATTGCGTTCGTCTTTCATGGGTGTGTGAAAATCCAAGAAAGTAATGTCATGCGTTTCCGCATAAAATTTAAGGGCATTGTTCAACTCAATAATTTTTTCTGCAGGTTCTTTTCCATGGCTCCAAGGGTAATCGAAAACCGGAAGAACAGAGCATAAGATAACTGAGATGTTATTCGTCTTTGCCAATTCAATCATGGAGAAAATATTATCTTCAATCATATCGAGGGACACATTGCCTGTATTTCCAGCGATGTCATTGGTGCCACCCAGAAATACAACCACTTTCGGATGAAGGTTCAGGACATCTGAACGAAAACGAAGAAGCATCTGCGAAGTGGTTTGTCCGCCAATTCCTCTATTCACATATGTTTTTCCAACAAAAAAATCGGGGTGAACCGTCCCCCAGAATTCTGTTATTGAATTGCCCATAAACACAATACGATTTTCATTGTCTCTAGGGTTTTCAAGCATAGCATTAGCCTTTCTGTAAAAATTCAGATTCGCCCAATCTTGAGCATTAACAATATTATAAATTGCCATAATTAAGCATAGTGAAAGTATTCTTCTTGTCATAAGTCCATTTCAAATTTAAACCACACTTTGCGTAATCCATTGTCCTACGTTGATAATTTTGAATTTCAGTCTTCGGGGCAAAGAAGTTTCTCGTTTTCTTCGAAGAAAATTAAGAGATATGTCGGCTTTTGAAATTGTAGGTGGTAATGCCTTGAAGGGAACAGTTATTCCGCAAGGTGCAAAGAATGAGGCGTTACAGATAATATCTGCTGTTTTGCTTACTGCAGAGCCAGTTATTATTCGCAATATTCCTGAGATCATTGATGTGTTAAAGTTGATTGATTTGCTTCAAGACATTGGGGTGAAGGTGGAAAAGTTGGCAAAAGGCGAATTCAAATTCGTTGCGGACGATGTGAATCTCGAATATTTAACTACCGAAGATTACAAGAAGAAGGCTGCTGCCCTTCGCGGTTCTATCATGTTGGTAGGGCCAATGCTCGGAAGGTTCGGACAAGGATATATACCGAAACCGGGTGGAGATAAAATTGGAAGACGTCGTTTGGATACTCACTTCACAGGTTTTCAAAATTTAGGCGCGACGTTCAATTACGATGCGGTGAATCACTTCTACAGTGTGACATCAAACCGATTGAAAGGCGCTTACATGCTACTCGATGAAGCTTCTGTAACAGGTACTGCGAACATTGTTATGGCTGCGGCATTGGCTGAAGGAACCACTTCAATCTACAACGCAGCGTGCGAACCTTATTTGCAGCAGTTGTGCAAGATGATCAATCGCATGGGAGGAAAAATTTCGGGTATTGGCTCGAATTTACTCATTATCGAAGGGGTTGAAAAATTAGGTGGAACCGAGCACAGATGTCTTCCAGATATGATTGAAATAGGCTCGTTCATAGGAATGGCTGCCATGACGAAAGGAGATATTCTAATCAAGGATGTTTCATACAACGATTTAGGAATTATTCCTGAAATGTTTCGTCGTATGGGAATCCAAGTTGATCTGGTGAATGGAGATGATCTTCACATTCCAGCGCAAGACTCTTATGAGATAGACACGTTCATTGATGGATCAATCATGACCATTAGCGATGCACCATGGCCGGGCTTCACGCCCGACTTGATTTCGATAGCTTTGGTAACAGCTACACAAGCGAGAGGTTCGGTTCTTATCCATCAGAAAATGTTCGAAAGCCGCTTGTTCTTTGTGGACAAGCTTATTGATATGGGTGCGCAGATTATACTTTGCGATCCGCATAGAGCAACTGTTATTGGTTTAGACCGCAAGTCTTCATTGAAAGGCGTAACAATGTCTTCTCCGGATATTCGTGCGGGAGTTTCCTTGTTAATAGCGGCTTTGAGCGCGAAAGGAAAGTCTACTATTCAGAACATAGAGCAGATAGATCGAGGGTACCAGGACATTGAAGCGCGTTTACAGGCATTGGGTGCAGATATTCGCAGAGTATAAAACTCTTTGGCAAGAACTTTGGTTTTCGAACCTTATACTGTTCTATATTTGAAATGAATTCAACAACTATGAAAAAAAATCTTGTCCCTTTTACTCTCCTGTTAGTCGTAGCAGTGATGTTCAGTTTTACTTCGGTAAACGATAAAAATGCAGTTCCAACAACTGCGAAAATTGGTTTGGAAATCGGCGACGAAGCTCCAAACATTGTAATGAAGGGAGTAGACGGAAAGGATCTGAAACTTTCTTCGCTTCGCGGGAAATTAGTTTTAATCGACTTTTGGGCTTCTTGGTGTGGACCTTGCCGCAGAGAGAATCCGAATGTTGTTGCAGCTTACAACAAATACAGCAAAGCCAAATTCAAAACAGCAAAAGGATTTGAAATTTTTTCGGTGAGTTTCGATCAGAATAAGGCAGCTTGGGAAGAAGCCATTGCGAAGGACGGGTTGTTGTGGAAATACCACGTGTGTGATATGAAAGGATGGGCGAATGCTGCCGGGCAACTTTACGGAATCTCAAGCATTCCTTCAAGTGTGTTAATTGATGAGAATGGAATTATTGTCGCGAAGAACCTTCGCGGACCAGCTTTAGATATGGAATTGGACAAGTACGTTTCTTCGTTCAAATGATCTAACTATATAAGTTATCTTTGCGGGCCGAATGACATTCGGCCCGTTTTGTTTTCTGACAGCCTGTCGCTCTTTTTGGCTTGGCTCAACGATTGTCAAATGGGGATTACATAAAATTTTAGGCTATGACAGAAGAATTGAATGACAATCAGTCACAAGAATTGGAAAATAACGAAGTGAACGAGGCTCCTGTTGAGCAGACTGAATCGGAGACAACTTCAGAGAATCTGGCAGAACCGACCGCAGAACAAGTTACTGCAGAGTGGAAAGACAAGTACATGCGCTTAACCGCCGATTTCGATAATTTCAGAAAACAAAAGAATCGTGAAAGAATTGAATTGCTAAGCAACGCTTCGCGCGATGTCATAAGTAGTTTACTTCCAGTATTAGATGTTTTCGAATTGGCCATGAAGGCGAATGAGACGAGTGAGGATATGTCTGCGGTTAAGGAAGGTTTTTCCTTAATCTACGGGAAGCTTGTTGGTGAATTGGAGAAGAAAGGACTTAAGCCTATGGAAAGCAACGGTCTTCCTTTCAATGTAGATTTTCATGAGGCTATTACTGAGTTTCCAGCTCCAACGGAAGAGCAAAAGAACACAGTAATAGACACTGCCGAGAAGGGTTATTTGTTAAACGGGAATGTAATACGCTACGCCAAAGTAGTGGTAGGAAAATAATTATGGCTAAGAGAGATTATTACGACATATTGGGTATTGCACGAAGTGCGAACGAGGCTGACATTAAAAAGGCCTATCGCAAATTGGCGATTCAATTCCACCCCGACAAAAATCCTGACGATAGTTCAGCTGAAGAGAAGTTCAAAGAAGCTGCGGAGGCTTATGAAGTGTTGAGTGATAATCAAAAACGTCAGCGCTACGATCAATTCGGTCATGCCGGTATGGGCGGCGGTGGCGGCGGACAAGGCTATGGTGGTGGAATGAATATGGACGATATCTTCTCTCAATTTGGAGATATTTTCGGAGGATTTGGCGGTGGTGGAGGAAGCAGATCAAGTTCAAGAAGAGTGAAGGGAAGCAACCTTCGCATTCGTGTGAAATTGAATTTGGAAGAAATAGCTTTCGGTACAACGAAGAAGATTAAGGTTTTTAAAATGGCGAACGCCGATGGCGTAACCTACGATACTTGCTCAACATGTGGAGGATCAGGACAAATACGTCGTGTGCAACAAACCATCTTAGGTGCTATGCAAACCGCAGCCACCTGTCATGTGTGCAGCGGTGCTGGAAAATCAATTAAAGATCGTCCGAAAGATGCCGATGCATACGGACAGATTCGCAAGGAAGAAACGGTGGAAATTAAAATTCCAGCGGGTGTGGGTGAAGGAATGACGTTGAATGTATCTGGAAAAGGAAATGCTGGTCCGTTTGGCGGTGTTCCCGGAGATCTACTCGTTCAGATTGAAGAAGAGGAACACACTGAGTTGAAGCGCGATGGCGTTCACTTGTATTACGATTTGTATTTGAATTTCGTAGATGCCGCTATGGGTGCAAGCATTGAAATTCCTTTGGTGAAGGGCAAGGCGCAAATAAAAATAGAGCCCGGAACACAAGCCGGAAAAATACTTCGTTTGAAAGGAAAAGGAATTCCGGATGTAAACGGATACGGTTCTGGAGATTTGATGGTGAACATCAACGTTTGGACACCCCAGAAACTTTCATCGGAAGAAAAAGAAATTTTAACTAAGCTTCGCGAGTCTGAAAATTTCAAGCCGAATCCTTCTGCCAAAGACAAGAGCTTTTTCCAACGTGTAAAAGAAATGTTTCAGTAATTAGGCAATGGAGCAGGAAGAAGAGAAAACAGAATTTGCGCGCTACTTCCTGCAAATAGCTTACGACGGAACCAACTACCACGGATGGCAACGTCAGCCGAATGCTCATTCGGTTCAAGAAGAATTAGAAAAGGCATTGTGCAAAATATTGCGTTTGCCTAAGGTGGTTACGCTAGGATGCGGCCGCACAGATACGGGAGTGCACGCGAGCGATTTTTATCTTCATTTCGTTCCAGAAATTCATGATTTGAATGAAGAGGAAACGCTCTTTAGACTTCAGCAAGTGTTGCCGAAAGACATTGCAGCATACAAGCTTTTCAAAGTAAACAACAGAGCGCATGCGCGATTCGATGCGAATGAACGCTCTTACGAATATCGTATTGCAAAAAAGAAGGATCCCTTCCAACGCAATTACACGTATTTCTACGGAAAAGATTTAAACGTAGAAGCCATGAACAACGCAGCGCAATTAATGTTAGGTTCTCATGATTTTGCTTGTTTTTGTAAATCGGGCGGAGGTCAAATGACTACGATGTGCGACGTGCGAGATGCTAGATGGGAAGAGAAGGAAGGTCTTTTGATTTTTCACATTACTGCCGATCGATTTCTTCGGAATATGGTTCGTGCCGTGGTTGGAACTCTATTACAAGTGGGAAAGGGTGAAATGAATTTGGAAGAATTTCAAGAAGTGCTGAATAGCAAATCAAGAAACGAGGCAGGAGAAAGTGTTCGTCCGAATGGACTGTTTTTAACTCGAGTTATTTATCCGGAATCTACCTTCCGAACAAATTAGAATATGGCATCAGGGAAGGCGTTTGATTGGAAAATATTTGCTCGACTGTATCAATACAGCAAGCCCTATCGCGGAGGATTTGCTGTGACTTTGATTTTGGTTCTTGTGCTCTCAGGGCTTACAGTGGTGCGTCCTGAACAAATGCGCAACATGCTAGATGTTGCGGTTCCAGGTGGAGATTCCATGCAAATCTTGAATGTGGCCATTTGGTTTTTTGTTGTCTTAGCATTGGAAATTGTATTGCAATATATTCAAACACTTGCTGCGAATAGCGTAGCGCAAAGCATTACGCTAGACATGCGTGAGCGCGTTTATGCGCAGGTCATTCGATATAAATTAAATTACTTCGATAAGACTCCTGTCGGACAATTGGTAACGCGTCACATTGGTGACATAGATGGTATTGCGGAAGTGTTTAGTGTTGGACTTTTGGATATTATTCGCGATATACTTAAGTTGTTAGTGATTGTGGGATTTATGTTTTTTCTCGATTGGAAGTTGACGTTGATTGTGATGCTGCCGATTCCGATTCTACTTTGGGCGACTAGGGTGTTTCAACAAGCGGTGAAGAAATCATTTCAAGATGTTCGAAACGAAGTTGCTCGCATGAATGTGTTTGTGCAAGAGCACGTAACCGGAATGAACATTGTTCAATTCTTCAATCGTCAGAAAATTGAAAACGAAAAATTTGTCGAGATTAATGCGCAGCAACGCGATGCCCACATTCGCGGCATTTGGGCCTATTCAGTATTCTTTCCTGTTGTTGAAATTCTTTCAGCGCTCTCTGTTTCCCTGCTGCTATGGTGGGGCGTGAAGTCGAGTTTGAATTTGGAAATGTCCCCTGGATTAATTCTTGAATTCAGTACGTTCATAGCCATGATGTACAGACCCATTCGTCAAATGGCAGACAACTTCAACGTACTTCAAATGGGTGTAGTGAATGCCGAACGCGTATTCAAGTTAATGGACGAAGATCATTCCGAAGAAGATGCCCTTCATGAAGAAATGAAAGATGTCGACGGAAGAATTGAATTCCGCGATGTGAGTTTTCAGTATGTGGAAAATCAACCGGTGTTGACCAACTTCAACATGATTATTGAGGCTGGAAAGAACGCGGCTATTGTGGGTTCTACTGGGTCTGGAAAATCGACACTTATTTCATTGCTGAATAGATTTTACGAAATAAACAACGGCGTAATTTATATCGATGATGTAGCACTTTCGAAATTGCCTTTGGTTTCGCTTCGAAAAACAATAGGCGTTGTTCTTCAAGATGTATTTCTTTTTAGCGATTCCATTCGAAATAATTTAACGTTATATAACGAAAGTATTTCCGATGAACGAATGATTGAAGCTGCGAAAATGGTAGGTGCGCATGACTTCATAATGGCTCTTCCAGGTGGATATGATTTCGATGTGAAGGAAAGAGGAACCTTGCTCAGCACGGGACAGCGTCAGCTTTTAGCTTTCGTTCGCGTCTTTCTTCAAGATCCAAAAATTGTGATTCTCGATGAAGCGACTTCAAGTATTGATACCGAGTCTGAATTACTGATTCAGCGCGCAACCGAGCTTCTTACAAAAGACAGGACATCCATTGTTATTGCGCACAGACTTTCAACCATTCAGCAAGCAGATGTGATTTTTGTTTTGGAAAAAGGAGAGATCATTGAGCAAGGAAGTCATTCAGAGTTGATTACATTGAGCGGTCATTACCGTAACTTAGTGGAACTTCAATACAAGAAATAATGACCAACGCCGAGAAGATAGTAGACTTCATGTTCACCAACGATGCATTTAGCCAATGGTTGGGTATTGAACGATTGAACGTTGCGCCCGGTGTTTGCGATTTGCGAATGACAGTGAGAAGTGAAATGTTAAATGGATTTGCAATTGCACATGGGGGAATTACTTATTCACTAGCGGATACTGCGCTGGCATTTGCAAGCAATGCACATGGATTGAAATGCTACTCGGTAGAAACTTCAATCTCGCATGTGAAGCCTGTTGCCGAAGGAGACGTTCTAACTACGTTGGTGGAAGAGAAGAGTTTATCGAAGCGAATCGGCGTTTACCACATTACAGTATTCAATCAAAACAGCGAGGCTGTAGCCTTTTTCAAGGGGACCGTTCACAGGTCTGAAAAAACATGGGAAATCGCATAATTTTCAAGGACTTTCTTTCTTAAATCGTAAATTTGCCCCATGCAAGAAAATACGCGCGTGGGCAAGGTTTCCCACTTGTTAGAAAAATTGTCTGAGTCAGCCACGCTGGCCATGTCTCGTATGAGTCGTGAATTAGCTGCAGAAGGAAAGCCCGTGGTGAATCTTTCTATTGGTGAACCCGACTTCAATACACCTGATTTCATTAAGGAAGCGGCCATTGCGGCAATACATGCAAACGTTACGCATTACCCACCGGTAAACGGATTTCTAGAATTGCGTCAAGCCATTTCAAATAAATTCCAACGTGACAATGGTTTAACCTATTCACCCGAACAAGTGGTGGTGAGCACCGGAGCAAAGCAGAGTTTAGCAAATGCTATTTTAGCATTGGTGAATCCTGGTGACGAGGTAATTATGCCAAGTCCATATTGGGTGAGTTACTCAGAAATGGTTAAGATGGCGGGAGGAACCGCGATTGAACTGCACGCCAGTATTGAAAGCAATTTCAAGATTACACCTGAAGAATTAGGCAACGCCATTAATGATAAAACGAAGTTGATTATTTACAGTTCTCCTTGCAACCCAACGGGTTCGGTTTACAGCAAGGAAGAGCTTGAAGCATTGAGCAAAGTTATTCTTCAGCATGAAGGAGTTTATGTGATTAGCGATGAGATTTATGAGTTAATCAATTTTGTTGGAAAGACCTATTCTATTGGTGCTTGTGAAGGTATGTTGGATAGAACCATTACCGTGAACGGTGTGTCGAAAGCATTCGCCATGACGGGATGGAGATTGGGATATTTAGGCGCTCCACTTTGGATTGCGCAAGCTTGCAATAAGATGCAGGGACAGATTACAAGTGGTGCGAACACCATTGCTCAAATGGCGGCAAAGGCTGCATTGGAAGCAGATCCGTCTGTTGTTAATGAAATGATTGCAGTGTTCAAGACGCGCAGAGATCGCGTGTTCGAAGGACTATCGAAAATACCTGGATTGAAGATTAATCTTCCAGAAGCGGCATTCTATTTTTATATAGACGTAACAGCTTTCTTCAACACCACAGACGGTGTAACCGTTGTGAGAAATTCAGAAGATATGGCCATGTACTTGTTGCGCAAAGTGTATGTTGCAACAGTTGCAGGAGATGCCTTTGGCGATTCGAATTGCATTCGAATTTCATATGCCACTTCCGAAGAGAAATTAGATCAAGCCGTTTCGAGAATGGCTCAAGCCTTATCCGAATTAAAACCGTTATAAATTGAATAAAGAATCCGTACAGTCGTTCTTCAGCTCATTGTCTGAGAAAACCATTTTGGTGGTTGGCGATGTGATGATAGACGCTTATTTATGGGGAAAAGTAGAGCGCATTTCTCCTGAAGCTCCCGTTCCCATTGTTCACATTCAGACGAAAGAAAATCGTTTAGGCGGTGCTGCTAACGTGGCGTTGAACGTGAATAGCTTGGGCGCGAAAGCAATTATGTGTTCTGTAGTTGGTGACGGGTCGAAGGGAGATATTTTCCGGAAGACAGCAAAGGATTTAGGTTTTAGTACCGAAGGAATTATTGATTCCACTGAACGAATGACAACCGTGAAGACGCGTGTTATTTCGGGGGGACATCATATTGTTCGAATTGACGATGAGATTACTTGGCCGCTATCGGCAACCGATGAGCGGAATTTACTCGATTGCATTGATCAGATTTTAAGCAAACAAAGAGTAGATGCGATAGTATTTGAAGATTACGACAAAGGGGTTTTGACTGAAAAAGTAATTGCACAGGTCATAGAGAAGGCGAAGGCTTTGAATATTCCAGTAAGCGTAGATCCGAAATTGAAAAATTTCAAAAGCTATATTGGCTGCTCACTTTTCAAACCCAACTTGAAAGAATTGAAGGAAGGAATGAAGGTTGAATTCGCTGCCGAGGATACCGCCTCAATTGAGCAGTCGTTAGTAAATTTAAGAAACGAATTGAACGCTGAAGGCGTTATGGTTACGCGTTCTGAACACGGCGTAACCTCTTTCGATGGTGAGAATTTCTCTACTCATTCTGCGCACAAACGAGAAATAGTAGACGTTTCTGGGGCAGGTGATACTGTAATTGCAGTGGCTACTTTGGCATTGGCATCCAATTGGAATTTGTCAGACATTGCTGAGATAGCGAATCTTGCAGGAGGATTGGTTTGCGAGAAAGTGGGTGTAGTTCCAATAGATAAAGAATTATTAAAGTTGGAAGCAGAACGAATTGCAGTTTCAATTTGAACAAAATCGATGTAAGTCGAATTCATGTAAGTATGGAAACAGTTAAGCCGTATAATCAAGGTGGGAAGAAGGAAGAGGTTGAGCAAATGTTCGATCAAATTGCGCACAGTTATGATTTTTTAAATCACTTCTTTTCGTTGGGAATCGATATCATCTGGCGCAAACGTGCCATTCGTATTTTGAAGAAATACCATCCGAAGAAAGTACTCGATGTGGCTACTGGAACGGCTGATTTCGCGCTGCAAGCGGTGAAGTCTAAGTTGAATGCTTCATCAATCGTAGGCGTAGATATTTCAGAGGGAATGTTGGAAGTGGGAAGGAAGAAGGTTAAGGAAAGAGGCTTCGAGCAAATTATAGAATTGCGAAGAGGAGATTCAGAAAATCTTCCTTTTGAAGATCATTCGTTCGACGCTTATACCGTTGCTTTCGGTGTGCGGAATTTTGAAAACCTCGAGCAAGGCATGCGTGAAATGTTGCGCGTACTTCGTCCGAATGGAGTAGGAGTAGTTTTAGAATTTTCCCGTCCAAAACATTTCCCTATAAAACAATTGTTCGGATTTTATTTCAAATACGTTATGCCAACTTTAGGCAAGTGGGTTTCTAAAGACAGTCGCGCTTACGAATACCTTCCGGAATCAGTGGCTCAGTTTCCTTCTGGAAAAGATTTCTTAGCTGTTATGGAAAAGGTGGGATACAAGAGTGTGCGTTGCATTCCATTAAGCGGTGGAATTGCGAGTATATACATTGGTGAAAAGTGAAAATAGAAATTCTTCCTTCGGAAATTAGTGGAGTCGTTTCAGCTCCTGCCTCGAAGAGCATCGCACAACGCTACGTAGCCGCCGCTTTGCTTGCCGCTGGAGAAACAACCATTCGTCATTATCCGAATTCAGAAGATCCATTTCATGCGCGGAAGTTGGCCGAGTCGCTGGGTGCAATTGTTCAACTTTCAAAAAACACATTAACCATCAAAGGCGGATTTCCGGCCAATGAAATTCATGGAATTCGTTCCCCACAAAAAAATCTTTTTGCAGGTGAGTCCGGATTCGCTTCACGCTTGTTCGTTCCGATAGCGGCCCTTCACAATAGTGAAAAAGTACTCAATGGAACGGGCACTTTATTGAACAGACCTTTCTTTGAATTTGAACCATATCTGAATCCGTTTGGAGTAACCGTTTCAACCAACGAAGGAAAACTGCCTTTGACTTTTTCAGGGCAGTTAACAGCTGGAAAGGCGGAGTTATCTGCAGCAAATTCTTCCCAGTTCCTTTCGGGAATGCTTATGGCTTTGCCTCGATGCACAGGCGATTCAGAGTTGGTGGTTACAGAATTGAATAGTAAGCCGTACATCGATTTAACCCTTGCGGTGATGAAAATGTTTGGCGTTACCGTTAAAGAAGATGACGGGACCTTTTTCATTAAAGGTTCGCAGAAGTACAAGCCACAAGATGTCTCTGTAGATGGCGATTGGAGCGGTGCAGTTCCATTACTTATTGCAGGCGCATTAACAGCTACAGAAGGTTTGTTAGTGAAGAATTTAAACACGCGACTCCCGCAAGCAGATCAGGCCATCTTAGATGTTTTCGATTTAGCGAAGGTTAAATACACACAGAACGAAAACAGCGTGAAAGTTTTCGCAAGTACCATTCATGCATTTGATTTCGATGCCACGCATTGTCCAGATTTATTCCCATGCCTTGCAGTGTTGGCTTCATTCGGAAACGGCGTTTCAACATTGAAAGGTGCAAAGCGACTAGCCGTAAAAGAAAGCAATCGAGCAACCGCCATTGTGGAAGAATTCGCGAAATCTGGAATTCGGGTTGTTGTGCGTGGTGACGATATGATGGTTTATCCCGGTCATGCCCGTCCTGCCGTTTGGAATGTGCACAAAGACCATCGGATGGTTATGGCTGGTGCACTCTTCGGCATTGCAGGGGCGAAGACAATCCTTCAAAACCCTGAGGTAATTTCGAAGTCTTACCCTGATTTTTTCAAAGACATTCAATCGATTGGTGCGAAGATGAAATAGCTCTTTGCCAATTGAGAAGTATATTCGCATTAAATCTATTTCGTATGAAATTTACGGCGGAGCAAATTGCCGGTATGTTGGAAGGAACGGTTGAAGGTAATTCTTCAGCAGAAGTTTCAGGGCTTTCTAAAATTGAAGAAGGCAAAGCTGGAACACTCACGTTTCTAGCCAATCCGAAATACATTTCTCATATTTATTCTACAGGCGCAAGTGTTGCTATAGTTTCGAACGATTTCGTTGCAGAACAAGCCTTGCCTGAAACGCTTACGCTTATTCGTGTTGAAGATGCTTACGGAAGTTTCGCGAAGTTGTTGGAAGCTTATAGTCAATTCAAAAGACCGCGTCCGGGTATTCACCCTTCTGCTGTTATAGATTCTACTGTAGTGGTTGGAGAGAATGTTCACATTGGAGCAGGAGTGGTTCTCGAACCGGGCGTTTCCATTGGAAATAATGCAGTCATTATGGCTCAGTCTTATTTGGGTGAGCACGTGAAGATTGGAGATTTTACGACGATTCATCCGGGTGTGAAGGTTTATAGTGAATGTGTCATTGGTGCGAATTGCACGCTGCACGCTGGAGTGATCATTGGAGCAGACGGATTCGGTTTTGCACCACAAGCAGATAATCGTTACGCGAAGGTTCCTCAAATTGGAAATGTTGTGATTGAAGATCGTGTTGAAATTGGTGCGAATACAGCTATTGATAGAGCCACTCTAGGCTCTACGATTATTCGTGAAGGTGTGAAGCTCGATAACCTTATTCAAATTGCACACAACGTTGAAATTGGAAAGAACACAGTTATTGCTGCGCTAACTGGAATTGCAGGAAGCACCAAGATTGGTGAGAATGTTATGATAGGCGGACAAGTTGGAATAGCTGGACATTTAACCATAGCGAACGGAGTGAAGATTGCGGCTCAAACGGGCATCAGCGCTTCTGTGCTGAAAGAAGACGTTGTAATGCAAGGGACACCCGCTGTTAGTACGATGGACTTCAAAAAATCGTATATCATTCACCGCCGCTTACCTCAATTGCTCGAGCGCATAGAGCGACTTGAAAAAGGACAGAAGTAATGTTATTGCTTCCTTATCTCAAACATTTATTTTTCGCTAAAGGACCTCACGGGGTTCATTCTCCTTTTGTGTTTAAGCTTATTACCGAAGTGCTCAAGCAGCAAAGAACCGAAGCTTGGAAACCCATTGAAGAAGCGCGCAGAAAATTGCTCGCGAACGATACGGAGTATGTAGTGAAGGACTTCGGTGCCGGAAGCAAGGGGCTTCAGACTACTCGGACTTATGCGCGATCTGTGGCTTCTAGCGCCATGCCGAAGAAAAAGGGAGAAGCCCTTCATTTGTTGGTGGAGCATTTGCAGCCTTTGGGGCTGCTAGAAATAGGCACTCATTTCGGCATAGGCACACTCTATTTATCAGAGGCCCTTCATTCCACAAAAAAAATAATTACCCTTGAAGGAGATCCAACGCATGCGGCCGAAGCGCGTACACTTTTTCATTCCTTCCAGAAAGAAAATATAGAAGTGGTTGAAGGAAATTTCAACGACACCCTTCCAACTACATTAACTGCATTTCCTGAAATGGAATTTGTATATGTAGATGGAAATCACACGGAAGAGGCAACGTTGCGTTATTTCGAGATTCTACTTCAACATAAAAATATAACGTGCATTGTGTTCGACGATATCTATTGGAGCAAAGGAATGATGCGTGCTTGGAAGAAAATTTGTTCCGATGCTCGTATTGAATTGAGCCTCGATTTTTATTGGTTCGGCGTTATTTTTCTGAATGGAAGAATGCGCAAGGAACACTTCAACTTATATCTTCCGCGCTGAATTGTCGCGCAGTTTAATGTGAGTGTCAGAAAATGCTGACAATTCTGTCATATTTCACCCGCTATTTCTCAATGGCATATTGGTTGAAATGCGAGTTGAAACAAATTGAAAATTTAAGAACATGAGTAAAATAATAGGCATTGACCTCGGTACCACGAATTCGTGTGTATCTGTAATGGAAGGAAACGAGCCCGTGGTAATCGCGAACAGCGAAGGAAAGCGCACCACGCCTTCTATTGTTGCTTTCATTGAAGGTGGTGAACGTAAAGTAGGAGATCCTGCGAAGCGTCAAGCCATTACGAATCCAACAAAGACCATTTCAAGTATCAAACGTTTCATGGGATCATCATTCGCAGAAACGGAGAAAGAAGCAACCCGCATGCCCTACACTGTAGTGAAGGGAGATAATAACACGCCTCGTGTAAAAATCGACGACCGTACGTATACCCCACAAGAAATTTCAGCCATGATTCTTCAAAAGATGAAGAAGACTGCTGAAGATTATTTGGGACAAGAAGTAACTGAAGCGGTGATTACTGTTCCTGCTTACTTTAACGATGCGCAACGTCAGGCTACGAAAGAAGCGGGCGAGATTGCTGGATTAACCGTGAAGCGTATCATTAACGAGCCAACTGCAGCGGCATTGGCATATGGATTAGACAAGAAGTCTCAAGAGATGAAGATTGTAGTGTTCGACTGCGGAGGTGGAACGCATGACGTGTCTTGTCTTGAGTTAGGTGATGGTGTATTTGAAGTATTGTCAACAGACGGTGATACGCACTTGGGTGGTGATGACTTCGACCAAGTAATCATTGACTGGTTGGTTCAAGAATTCAAAAATGAAAATGGAAATTTAGATCTTTCGAAAGATCCAATGGCTCTTCAACGTTTGAAGGAAGGTGCAGAGAAAGCGAAGATTGAATTGTCGAGTTCTACAACGACAGAAATTAACTTGCCATACATCATGCCTGTTGACGGAATACCAAAACACTTGGTGAAGTCGTTAACACGTGCGAAGTTCGAGCAGTTATCAGATTCATTAATCCGCAGAACCATAGCTCCTTGCGAAAGCGCATTGAAGAACGCTGGATTGTCTGTAAACGATATCGATGAAATTATTTTAGTGGGTGGTTCAACACGTATTCCTGCAATTCAAGATGCAGTGAAAAAGTTCTTCGGAAAGGATCCGAGCAAAGGAGTAAATCCTGATGAAGTTGTTGCAATCGGAGCCGCTATTCAAGGTGGTGTATTAACAGGTGAAGTGAAAGATGTGTTGTTGCTAGACGTTACACCGCTTTCATTGGGAATTGAAACCATGGGTGGAGTGTTCACGAAGTTGATTGATGCGAACACTACGATTCCTACGAAGAAGTCTGAAGTGTTTTCAACGGCGAGTGATAACCAACCAAGCGTGGAGATTCACGTTTTGCAAGGTGAGCGTGCTATGGCGAAAGACAACCGCACCATTGGAAAATTCCACTTAGACGGTTTACCACCAGCACCAAGAGGAATTCCTCAAGTAGAAGTAATCTTCGACATTGATGCGAACGGAATCATTAATGTGTCTGCGCTTGATAAGGCAACCAACAAATTGCAAAGCATCAGAATCGAAGCTTCTAGCGGATTAAGCAAAGAAGACATCGAGAAGATGAAAAAAGAAGCAGAGATGAATGCAGATTCAGATCGCAAGGCGAAAGAAGAAGCAGACGTTGTGAACCAAGCCGATTCATTGATTTTCCAAGTGGACAAGCAATTGAAAGAGTTCGGAGACAAACTTCCAGCAGATAAGAAAACAGAGATCGAAGCATCTTTGGAAGAGTTGAAGAAAGCACACGCAGAAAAGAACCTAGACACCATAAAAGCGTCTATGGATAAATTGAATGCAGTGTTCCAAGCGGCTAGTGCAGACATGTACAACAATGCTGGAGGAGCTGCAGATGCAGGTGCTGGAGAGCAACAAGCAGGAGGCAACGACGGTGAAGTAACCGATGTTGACTTTGAAGAAGTAAAAGACGAGAAGAAGTAATTCTGAATCGAAACCAATAAAAAGGGCCTTGAAATATCAAGGCCTTTTTTATTGAGATAAATTTATGTACATTTAGATACCTTAAATCGACCTATCGTGAAATTATATTATTCAATTGTAATTGTAATTCTTTTGAGTTTGTCTTTTGACTTAAAGGCTCAAAACTATAATATGTCGAATACCACGGTTAATATTTCTTGTGGTTCCGTGATTAATTTTTATGATTCGGGAGGCCCATCGTTGAGTTATTCTACTAACGCAAATTTGACAATGGTTTTTTGTGCTCCGGTTGGTCAAAATATATATGCTCAGTTTAGTTCATTTAATCTAGAAAACACTTGGGATTACCTCTACGTTTACAATGGCCCCAGTATGGCATCACCCTTGCTGGGAGCCTTCACTGGCGGAGTTTCACCAGGTCTGATTTCAGGAGCTACCAATTGTTTAACATTCGTTTTTGTTTCAGACAATAGTTTTAATTCTCCAGGATGGGCGGCTACCTTGGGTTGCGGCGCACCACCAATATCACCCCCATCAGCGTCGGGATTGTGCTCGGGAGCCCAGCCGTTCTGTACGGGAACGACTTATACCTTTCCAGGAGCTCAAAACACAACCGCTCAAGCAGGCCCTAATTACGGTTGTCTTCTTAGTGCACCCAATCCTGCTTGGTATTATATGCAAATTCAGAACGGTGGTCCGCTCTCAATTTCGATGGCAAGTACTGCTGGAGTTGACGTTGACTATGCGTTGTGGGGACCTTTTTCAACCCTAACGAATGTATGCAATCAGCTTACGGCCGCACCTATAAGTTGTTCTTATTCAACAGCATCCAATGAAACGGCAACCATTGCAAATGCAATTGCTGGGCAATATTATATATTGGTAATTACGAATTTTTCAAATGTGCCCACGAACATAACGTTCAGCCAAAGTGGGGGTACCGCAACTACGAATTGCGATATTCTTTGTAATATGACCAATTTTACTGCTGTCCCGGGGGCATGTATTCCAGCTACAAATACCTATAATGTTAGCGGTACAATAGCATTCACTAACCCACCCGCTAGCGGTACTTTAACAATAACTTCTTCCTGCGGAGTCTCAACAACAATTCCAGGACCATGGGTAAGTCCATTATCATTTACTCTTACGGGACTGCCTTCGAATGGGTTAGCCTGTGTCTTGACGGCGTCGTTCTCAGGCGATGTTCTTTGTAATTTGAATCAAAGCATTACCGCACCACCATCTTGTCTTCCCCAGTGTACGGTGTCGGCTTCGAACAGCGGTATAGCTTGCGCTGGAAATTCTGTTTCGCTGAATGCAAGCGCTGTTAGTGGCGCCACTGCTTATACTTGGACAGGCCCGAATGGTTATTCGGCAGCAGGACAAAACGTTGTGCTGACTGGCACTACGGCGTTAATGACGGGAACTTATACCGTTACGGCCACTGGTCTTGCAACTTGTTCATCGACAACAACGGTTAATATAACAGCGCTGCCCGTTCTTTCTCCAGTTTCGAATATTGTCGCATGCTCAGGTAACCTTGTGAATATACCTTCCTTTATTGTTTCTCCTGCCAACGCTGTTGTAAATTGGACGAACTCCAATACTTCAATTGGATTAGCGGGTTCTGGTGTAGGAAATGTTTCACCTTTTCTCTCGTCTTCTCAAGGATTGAGTTCGTTAGGAAACATAACATTACTTCCGACATTTAATGGCTGTTCAGGCTCACCAATAAATTTCAATATAACAGTTAACACAACCCCAAGTTCTGGTACTTTAAGCAATATCTCGTTGTGCGAGGGGAACACAGTTCAGGCTATAAATTTTACAACTAATCCGAATGCGTCAGTTAATTGGAGTAATTCAAATCCTGGAATAGGCATAGCAGCCACTGGAATTGGAAACATTGCTTCATTTAACGCCACTGCTGGAAGCGCTACTATTTTGTACACACCGAGTTTAAACGGGTGTATTGGTAGTTCTCAATCCTTTGAAATTTTTGCAGAGGCCTTTCCACAAATATTTTTAACGGCACCTTCAATGGTCTGTCAGAACTTAGCGCCATTAACCGTTGGAGTGAATGTTTTAGGAGGAACGTGGGGTGGAGTTGCTAATTCATCTGGTATAATTGATCCAGGTGCGTTGCCTATTGGTATTTCTGATTTTACATACAATTATTCCACAGCGAATTGCACATCTGCAATAGCAGAAACGATAGAAATTATTCCTTTTCCTCAGATAACGGGAAATTTATTCGTTTGTGTAAATACAGCATTAAATCTTACAGCATCTCCTCCTGGCGGTTTATGGTCTGGCGCAGTTGCAGATGCAAGCGGTGTTTTTAATCAAAGTGCTTCAGGAACATATTCTGTTTCATACTCAGACATAACGAATACATGCACCACATCTGCGGAAGTAATCGTTCAGAATGAACCGGCGCTCAATTTGAATTGCCCATCATTTGTATGCAACACAGATGCGCAAATCAATTTTAATCCATCACCTGCTGGCGGTGTTTGGTCGGGCACGGGAATCAGTTCATCAGGGGTCTATACTCCAGCGCAAGGGTCCAATCCCACAGTGGCAACATATACCTATTCTAATGGTGTTTGCACAGTTACAGAGTCAAGTTCGATAGATGTATTCACAACACCAATAATAGTGTTGAATAATCCAGTCGGAATCTGCGTCAATAATACAACTACTGCATTGAGTGCATCTCCAATTGGAGGAACATGGACTGTTAATGGGAACGCATCTTTGGCAAATGGAGTGCTTGTCCCGAACGGCCCAGAAACCTTAACCTTAATTTATTCAATAGCAGGTCAGTGCCCATCTTCAGCGAATCAGACTATGCAGATATATGCCCTACCAACTATCAATGCTGGTTCGGACTTGGCGCACTGTCCAGGACAATCCGCAAATGTAACTGCAACCGGAGGGATAACATACCAATGGTCTCCTTCCACCGGTTTGAATACAACCGCAGGAGCGTCTGTTGTAGCGTCAGTATCGACACAAACGAACTATACGGTTGTTGGAACGGATGCGAATGGATGTGTTAATTCAGATCAGGTTGTAGTTTCTGTTTTAACTAATCCGACAGTCACTATTTCAGGAGATAATCTTCTTTGTGAGGGAGAATCAAGTGATTTGACAGCGGTTGGAGCAAATGGATATACGTGGCAACCCGACTTAAATGTTGGCAGTATCTCAAATGTATCTCCGAGTTCGACCACTACATATACAGTTCTGGGCACAGATATCAATGGTTGCAGTAGTTCTGCATCTTTTACTGTTAATGTTGAGAGTATTAACGCGTCACCGAGTGTCATTAATTCCAATGACGGGAATGACTTTACGTGGGAATTTTATGCGGGATCCAATGGGACTAATGAAACCTACGTATGGAATCCAGGTGACGGAAGTGCAGATATTCAAACGAATATTGAACTCACTAATTATACTTATACATCAGATATTTTAGGAACGGTAACATTGAATATCAGTACTATCGCATGCAGTGAAGATTTTGTGTTTCCTGTTGTTATTTCTACCATAGAATTAATTTATCCAAATATTGTAACGGCGGACGGAGACGGGATAAATGATGATTTTCGTTTATTGAATCCGAATACAACGGTGGTTCAAGCTTTTGAGAATTTCTCTTGTAAAATATTTAGCCGCTGGGGTCAAGAGCTGGGGGAATTCAATGACTTATTGGGCTTCTGGGACCCTTCTGATTTTAATACTGGAACTTATTTTTACATTGTTGAATACGAGAAAATTGGAGGCAATGAGACGTTCAAACATGAGGGCTCTTTTTATTTGAAACGTTGACCAATCCATTGAAGGAATAATTGATTGGGTTGGGTTGGAAAAATAATCTCTACTTTTTGAATAGTCGGTTGTTCTAAATTGCTCTTCAATGTTGTTTCGAATTCAATTTTGTTTCTGATAAAACGGATATTTGATTCGGTAGTATTTTCTAATAAAAACTGTACGTTTTTAGCAACACCTATTCCATCAATGTCTATTAGTTCATCGCCATACCACAATCCAGCTAAATCTGCTGCTGAGTTTGGGCAGACGGAGTTAACAATTGATTTATCGTTCATTATATCTACACTGAAACCGAATAAACGTTCGGTAGCAATAGCTGAAGGAGACCACACCAATTCAACACCAATTTTTTGAAAAGCTTTTTCGAGATAGTCCGTATAGTCTATAGCGCTTTCAGCGATATTCGTTTTGAATTCATTTGCGTTCAAAAGTCCTAAATCTACAAGTGTTTTCCAGTAGTCTTCGACGGTATATCCGATATTTTTTTTCGCGAATTGCTGGTACATCTGATGCATGACATCGTC
>Ga0208483_1000004_pt1 | contig 65405 bp, 47 predicted proteins | sample LakMenE01Jun11ns_FD_150659 | JGI IMG/M metagenome (GOLD analysis project Ga0208483, IMG submission 150659) | Freshwater microbial communities from Lake Mendota, WI - 01JUN2011 deep hole epilimnion ns (SPAdes) | ecosystem: Environmental > Aquatic > Freshwater > Lake > Epilimnion/Euphotic zone ... | reverse complement strand
TCGTGAAAGGCTATATTTTGAAAGAATTGTACAAACAGCAGGAAGCGAATCAACGTCAAAGTAATTTCAGATATCGGAGTGTTGCTGCATTAACCAAAGCGCGCGAATTTGATTCTAATTTGGAATTCGCAACCAATATTGATGCGGCTTTGCAATTCATAGCTTTCACTTATTTTAATGATGCGTTGTTACGCTCAGCAGAAATGGACAGTGAGTCGGAGAATGAGCCGCACGACTTATTCAAGAAATTTGAAGAACTTTACAAGGGTTCAGAAACGGAATTGAAAGATTTGAAGCTAGAGTTCAACAGTAAAATGGCGGAAGGGCATTACCGCAACTGGATTAAAAACACAGAAGATAACCACCATTATTCTTTGTGTTTGGAATACTACTCTAAAGTGTTAGCCTTGGATAATAGAAATTGCACAGCGAATTTGAACTTGGCTATTGTCAACTACAATCAAGGTGTTTACATGATTCGCAAAATAGGTGCGCAGACAGATATGATGGATTTAATTTCCATTCAAGACGAAAGTGTTAAGAAATTTAAAGCGGCCATTCCCTATGCGCAGCAGGCCTTTGCTTCCTGCACCTCTTCATCTACGAATTACAAAGTCCTTATGTTTGTGAATCGGGCTTTGGGTAGAGAAGAAGAATATCTTCGTTTGAAAAAAGAGTCTGAGAAAAAATTCAAATCAAATTAATTGAATTCCATGAATTGGTTCTTCAATAAGAAGTATCGTCTTGGATTTGGTTTCGGTGCCATCATATTCATTGTTGCCGGAACGTTGGTCATGACTATGATTACGCTTCAGCGGAGTTATGATATAAATCGGAAAATCAACGACAAGTATGTTCCTTCAATTGGACGCTTGCAAGACCTCGAAGGATATACCCTTCGCTCAAAAGATTTAATCAAAGAGTGGGCGTTCGTTCAACGCGTTGAAGAAGATCTCCATCGCAAGGAAATGAAAGCAATTAGTGATAGTTCACTCATGAATTCGTGGTTGCGCCTGAAGGAAGTCAAGAATAACTTTAGTTCAGAGGAACAGAAGAGTATGGATTCTTTGGAACGAAAAGTTGGAGACATGCTCATTCTATTCAAGGCGGTGCAAGATCTTTTACCAACGTTCGATAGTTATAGCAATCCTGTAGCGCTTATGGATGCTGAATCATATTTTATTGAAGGAAGTGGAATTCCGCTCATTGTCGAAGAAGCTGAAAGTATTTTAAACCGATTGCGTAAAAAGCAAACCGAGCGAATGAATGCGGAGCTTGAAGAAATGAATGTGCAGTTCTCTCGTCTTACCGGAGTATTGGTCGTTGTTTCTTTATTTGTTCTGTTTGCAGGTATTGCAATCGCTTATTTCACGACAAAATTGCGAAAGCAAAAGGAAGAATCTGAAGTACAGAAAGAGCAACTGAATTTGTTGTATCGCGACCTAACAGATAGCATCAACTATGCTCAGCGACTGCAGAATACGATATTGCCAAATATTGGTTCTGTTCGACAAATCTTCAACAAGAGTTTTGTTTTTTACGTTCCGAAAGCGGTTGTTAGCGGCGATTTTTATTGGTTTAAAAATGTTGGAGGGAAGAAGCTCTTTGCCGCCGCGGACTGCACGGGTCATGGTGTTCCTGGTGCTTTCATGAGTTTGGTAGGTCATAATTTTTTGAACCATGTCACAAAGGTTTTTCTAGACCCCTCACAAATTCTCAACAACGTAAATCGTTTAGGAACAGAGGTTCTTCGGAACAACAACACTGGTGTTCGCGACGGAATGGATATTGCGCTTTGCGCTATTGATGAAAAGGAAGGGCTCTTGGAATATTGCGGCGCAAACATTCCTGTTTATATCGTGCGAAAAAATGAGCTCATAGAATTGGCGCCTACCAAGCGAAGCATTGGAACCTTCGGCGAGCGCGGCGAGACGTTTGAAACACAAAAGTTTCAGCTCGAAAAAGATGATATGGTGTATGCGTGCAGCGATGGATACGCAGATCAATTTGGAGAAGAGAACAATAAAAAATTCATGCGTAAGCGATTCAAAGAAATGCTTACTGCAATTTCAGAATTAGAAATTGATTCGCAAGAAAAAACCCTTCACGAAACGTTTAACGTTTGGAAGGGTTCATTGGAGCAAACCGATGACTTATTAGTCATCGGAATTCGAATATAGATTACGACGCAAGACTTGATCTGTCTGCAACGTATGTATCTACAGGGTTCACGCACAATACTGGAATCTGCGCATCGTTAGTAATTACATGCTGTTCGTAGCTAGAGTTGAATACATTCAAAATTGAACTTTCGTAAAAATTCATGATGCAAATTAAATCGGCTTCAACCGAGGCTGAATACTTCAACAACGACTTCACGAAAGAACCTTCAGATTTGGTTTCACTAATTTCAACTTCAACCGGAATTTCCAATGATGTTAAGTAATCAACGGCGTAATTCAGGTTACGGTCCAATTGGTTTTTCAAGAACTCATCGGTTTCATTCGGAGAAATTAGATAAACCTTCGAGTTGAAGTACTTCGCAACATCACGAACCGCACTTAGTTTTTGCTTCGTTTCCTTATGCAAGTCTAGAGGAACAACGATGCGGTTGTATCCGTGCTGACGAATAGTTCTTTCTTGAACAACGATGAAAGGAATTGAACTTTCAGTAACAATTTTTAACGCGCGGCTTCCCGACATAAACTGCATTCCACGAGCCCCATGCGTTCCCATGATGATAAGCGCTGCATCCATTTCTGTAGCTGCTTTGTCTATGTCTTCAAAGATGTTTCCAATACGCACATGTGTGTGAATCTCAACGCCGCTTTCCACACGAACACGATCTTTCAAGGCCTCAAGCTTTAAGCGCGCTTCTGAAACATGCTTCTTGTTGTCTACAATGTGTATCAAATGAATATTGGCTGCAATAGTTTTTCCCATGAGCAATGCATGCTCGATTGCAACGTCACTAACTTTAGTGAAATCAACAGGTACAAGTATTTTTTTCGAAAATCCCATAGAATTATTTTTTTACAAAGGTAAAGGAATTGAGTTCTATACGAGAAGACTAAAATCAAGTACTTCCTTAAAAAAGAAATCAGGTGATTCGGCATGAGGCCAATGCCCAGAATTTTTCACTTCGATGATTTTTGCTTTCGGAAAATATTCTTCCAATTGCTCTTGATCTTCTTTTAAAACGTAGTTAGAAAGTTCGCCTTTTATGAAAAGGGTCGGAAGCTGCACAGGGCCCTTGAAGGGAACTTCAGCGAGAATTTCTTCAATGTGTTTTTCCAGAGCATCTAAATTGAATCGCCAATCCAATTTCCCGGGTTCTTTCCAATAGAGGTTTTTAAGAAGGAAGAGTTGTGTGGCTTTATCGACTGTTGTTTGAGCAAATATTTGCTCTGCCTCTGCTCTAGATTGAATTTGATCGAGAGGCACAGAGCGCAGCGCTTGAAAAACAGTATCATGGTGTCGCGGATAGTGCTTCACGCCCATATCAACAACAATTAGTTTTTCAATAAGAAAATCAATTTCTTGAGCAAGGTGCATAACCGTTTTTCCACCCATGCTGTGCCCCAAGAGTATCACCTCGCGAAGATTTTCAGAAGCAATGAAATCAATAGCATCTTCGCACATGAGTTTGTAATTCATTTCATCTGAATGAAATGATCTTCCATGATTGCGTTGATCTATTGTGTACACACAGAAGCCATGCTCGGCCAATTTTTTAGCGTGCGTAGTCCAATTATCACCTGTTCCGAATAGCCCGTGAAAAATGAGCAAGGGTTTTCCCTCTCCATATTTATTGAAATACAATTTCATTGGAGTAATTCGTTTTTGTACATCTGAACAGTGTTTTCCAGTCCGAAATAAAGGGCATCTGAGATTAGCGCATGGCCAATAGATACTTCATCTAAAAAAGGAACTTGCTGGGCGAAATATTTCAAATTTTCTAGACTCAAATCGTGTCCAGCGTTTATTCCCAAACCTACTTCGTGAGCTGCTTTCGCAGTTTCTACAAAAGGAATAATAGCTTTTTCTTTATCAACAGAATAACCTATCGCGTAACTTTCAGTATACAATTCAATTCGATCTGTTCCAGTTTCGGCAGCTCGTTTCATAAGGGCCGGATTGGCTTCCATAAAAAGACTTACTCGGATACCGTGAGATTTCAATTCGTGGACTATTCCAGATAAAAAATCGAAATGTGTTTCCACATCCCACCCCGCATTTGAGGTAATAGCGTCCGGCGCATCTGGCACCAAGGTTACTTGGTGTGGTTTCGATTGCAAAACCAATTCCATAAAATCAGGTGTAGGGTATCCTTCAACATTGAATTCGGTTGTCACAACTTTTTTCAATGCAGGCACATCTGCGTAGCGAATGTGACGCTCATTGGGTCTTGGATGCACCGTTATGCCATCGGCACCGAAGCGTTCGATACGCTGCGCTGCCACAATGACATTCGGAGTATTACCACCTCGTGCATTCCGAATCGTGGCGATTTTGTTAATGTTCACGCTTAGTGCGATCATGTATTTAAAATTGGTTGTGCAAAACTCGACAATATTCGAATTCAAATTCACGTTGTGGAACGAAAAATGAATGTACGTTTGAACGTGCTTAAATAAGTCTATGAACAGAGCCCTTAATTTAATATCGAAAAGCCTACCCTCACTCAATCGCGGGGAGTCAGCTATGCACGTATTGAATGTAATGGACGAATTGCGGGTGAATGATTTACCTGTGGTTGAAAACGGATTGTTTTTAGGTCTTGCTAATGAAAGTGATTTTCTAAACGCAGAAGTTTATCAAGGTGAAATTCAGGCCGAGCTCGATTTACTCAATGTTTCGGTCTTACCAGATTCTCATGTTTTAGATGTGTTGAAAGTGATTAGTCAGAATGACGTTACCGTTGTTCCAGTTGTTGACGAAGGAAATAACTACCTCGGAAGTATTACTTCTGCAGATTTGCTCGATCATTTGGCTGAAATGCTCGGGGTCATGCGCGAAGGCGGAATTATAGTTTTGCAAGTTTTCGAACGGGACCATAGCATTCAGCAAATTGCCCGAATCATTGAGGAGAACAATGCGAAAATTTTAAGTCTTTCAGTTGTTCCAGCTTCTGAAGGTAATTTAGAGATGCATATTAAAATAGATCTTCCCGATTTGAACCCTATTCTTCAAAGTTTAGAGCGTTTCAATTACAATGTCTTAAGTAAGTTTCAGGCTTCTCAATTCGATGATGAGTTAAAAGATCGTTACAACGAACTCATGCGTTACTTGAATATGTAGCGTTTGCTGAAAAGCGCTACCTTTGTTTTTTAATCGATATGTTAGTTTACGTTTTTGGAAAAAAATTTGATGCCGACTTGGCTCCTTCGGTGCAGCAATTTCTTGAGAAAATGGTGCGTCGTGGAATTTCAATTTGCATGTACAAAGGATTTGAGCGTTTTCTAGAATCTCATATTCAGATTCCAGCACACACGACCTTCGAAGAACATTCAGAATTTGAGAATGCAACAGCATTGTTCAGTTTTGGAGGCGACGGAACTTTTCTCGATGCCGCCCGGCTAGTAGGTTCTAAGCGTATTCCAATCTTAGGAATTAATACAGGAAGATTGGGTTTCTTATCTCATGTGAGCGTTTCTGAAGTAGATGAAGCCCTGGAGCAATTTGTAAATTCAGAGTACACCATTGACCCGCGTTCTTTCATTCAAATTAAATCGGAAGAATTCGATTTTGGAGATTTCCCATACGCTTTGAACGAGATTACAATTAATCATGCCACGCGAAATCAAATGATAAAGATTAATGCTTCGGTGAACAAGTCTTTTCTCAGCAGCTATTGGGCAGATGGATTAATTGTAGCAACACCAACGGGATCAACAGCATACTCACTTTCTTGTGGAGGACCCATTGTTACTCCTAATTCAAATAATTTCATCTTAACTCCAATTTCTGCGCACAACTTAACAGCTCGTCCGCTTGTTGTCGGCGATACTTCTACGGTTAAATTGAGAGCAGAATGCAGATCGGGGCAAATTCAAGTTACGTTAGACAGCACCCAATACGTTGTAGATGGCGGGGCTGAAATAACGCTTTCTCGGGCACCTTTCGAATTGCAAATGATACTTTTGGAAGGACGAAATTTCTTTCGAACCATTCGAAAGAAAATGGGATGGGGACTAGACATTCGTATAGATTGACAATATATTATTGAAAAAAGCATTTAGCAGACATGAATAACCCTTTACTATTGTTCGTTTTATTTCTTTTTGGAAGTTTCTCTGCGAACGCTCAAGGACATAGCAAAGAGAAAAGCAAGGAACTTTCTATTTCAGCAGGTACTGCCTATTACATTGGGGAAATTAACCCTGCAAAGCATTTCGGGACGAAGGAGAAATTGGCTCTTGGAATTGCTATTCGGAACAATCTGAACAAGCGATGGTCTATCCGAACCGGATTGTCTTACGGAAATATCGAGGCTTTCGATTCCGATAGCAAAGATATTTGGCAACAAAATCGAAATTTAAATTTTCGAAATCGTTTTTTTGAAGGCAGTGTTATTGCGGAGTTGAATTTTTTCAATTATCAGATCAATTCGAAACATAATATTTCCCCGTATTTTTTTCTAGGTGCCGCTGTTTTTCGAATGAATCCAGAAGGAATGTATAACGGTTATTGGCATGCCCTTCAGCCTGCTGGGACTGAAGGGCAAGGAATGGCCGGTAAGGATCCCCTTTACAAAACAACTGGATTTACCATGCCAATGGGAGCTGGTTTGAAATGCAACATTAAAGGTTTACTTGGATTTTCATTTGAGTGGGGAATGCGGAAATTGTACACCGATTATTTCGACGATATTTCAGGGTCTTATGTGAATCCGACTATGTTAACCGCTGCTCGTGGTCAATTGGCTGCGAATCTAGCAGATCAAAGTGTCCTTCCAGAGAATACAAATAATGCCTACATGCAGCGAGGCGACCCGGGAAGAAAGGATCTTTACTTCTTCTGTATGGCTTCGTTAAATTTCAGAATAGATAAAAAAGGAAATAGCTGCGCAACCTGGGACTAAGTGCTTGTCAGTACTCAGGCTTTCCGTATCTTCGCACTTCGATGAAAAGTGCCTTCGATCAAATAGACTTAAACAAGACCCCGCGACATGTTGCTGTTATCATGGACGGAAATGGACGTTGGGCCAAAACTCAGGGCAAAGATCGGATTTTCGGACACTTCAACGGAGTTGAATCTGTGCGAGCAACCATAAAGGCAGCGCGAAGAGCACAGGTTGAATTTCTTACACTCTACGCATTTTCAACTGAAAATTGGAACCGCCCGAAAGAAGAGGTCGATGCGCTTATGGATTTGCTCGTGTCTACCATCATTAGTGAAGTGGCTGAGCTCATGGAAAACGGTGTTCGATTATTAGCCATTGGAGATATTGAAGAACTACCCATGAAATGCCGCGATGAGCTGAAAGTAGCGATAGCTAAAACAGCTGATAACACTGACGTTACTTTGGTATTGGCCTTGAACTACAGCGCTCGTTGGGAAATGGTAAAAGCAGTTAGAGCAATCATAGCACAACAAATTCCAGAACACGGCGTTACGGCTGACGTGATTGCTAAAAACCTATCAACTGCAAATATTCCAGACCCTGAATTACTCATTCGTACAAGCGGTGAGCATCGTATTAGTAATTTTTTACTTTGGCAAATAGCCTATACGGAATTGCATTTCACGCCGATTATGTGGCCTGAATTCAGAGAAGAACATTTTTTTGAAGCTTTAGTCAGTTTTCAGGGCCGTGAACGTAGGTTCGGCATGACTTCCGAGCAAACAGAACTAACGAAATAGATTAAGTTGAGAAAGACGTCAAAATACACCCTCCCAATTACGCGAACATTTTTATTCGCTCTTGTGGTCATCGCGTCTTTATTCGTTAGTCCGGATATTCACGCTCAGGTAGAATTGGGGTCAACCATTGACTATGCTGAACCGCGTAAAATGAAATTGGCTGGTATCACGGTCATGGGCGCAGAATATACCGACGCTCAAGCTATTTTACTTTTTTGTGGTTTGAAAGTCGGACAAGAGATTATGATTCCCGGCGATGCAATAGCAGACGCCCTCCGAAAACTTTGGAAAAATCAGTTATTCTCATCAATTGACATTCGCTTAGCCGAAGCCCGCGGAGAGGATGCTTTCCTTGTTATCGTAGTGAAGGAACTCCCGAAATTAGGTGTGTTTAAATTCGATGGAATAAAGAAAGGTGACGCCGATAATCTTCGTGAAAAAATGAAGATTCGTTCAGGGAATATTGTGAACGAAAACCTAAAGGCAACAGCTACGAACATCATTAAAGATTTTTATATTGAAAAAGGATACTTCAATGCCAAGGTAGATATTGTAGAAAAGGCCTATCCGAATTTACCCAATGCCGTTGAGCTAACCTTCGATATTGAAAGAGGCAATCGAATTAAAATTCAAGAAATTGAATGGGTGGGTGCCGACAAGATGGCTATAGCGACTCTGAATCGCACCATGAAGAATACCAAAAAAGCCGCCATATATCACGTGTTTAAATCTTCGAAATTTTTAGAAGAGGAATACGAAGAAGATAAGGCAGCTATTGTAGCTCGATACAACAAAGATGGTTTTCGCAATATGCGAATAGTCAAAGATTCAATCTACTCAGTTGGTCCGGAGAGGTTGAAAATTAAAATTACGTTGGATGAAGGAAATAAATTTTATTTCAGAAACATTTCTTTCATAGGAAATACAAAATACAGAAGCAATTCACTTGATTCAATCTTAAACATTAAGAAGGGAGATGTCTACAACATGGAGGTTCTTCAAACCCGTTTGAATATGAATCAGAGCGGTCGTGATGTCGCCTCCTTGTATACGGATGATGGTTACTTGAATTTCTACGCTTATCCTGTTGAGTCATTGGTTCCGCCAGATAGTATAGACATTGAAGTGCGGATGGGAGAGGGTAAACAATACAGAGTTGGTGTAGTAAGCGTTTCAGGAAATACCAAAACGAACGACCACGTTATTTATCGTGAAATTCGAACTCGTCCCGGAGATCTGTTCAATCGTTCCGATTTGATTCGTTCGCAGCGGGAATTAGCAAATTTGAATTACTTCAGTCAGGAAGCATTCGACATTCGCACCAACCCGAGAGCAGACGAAGGATTGGTAGATTTGGAATACGTGGTTGAAGAGAAACCTTCCGATCAAATTGAATTGTCTGGTGGTTGGGGTGGTGGACGTGTTGTTGGTTCACTTGGATTGAGCTTCAACAATTTTAGTATGCGCAACTTCTTCAAGAAGGATGCGTGGAGTCCTCTTCCAACGGGAGATGGACAACGACTTTCCATTCGTGCAATGAGCAATGGTGCGTTTTTCCAATCGTATAATTTAAGTTTCACAGAACCTTGGTTAGGCGGAAAAAGACCGAACTCTTTGTCTGTTTCGGCTTATCACAGTGTGCAATCAAACGGACAGAAAAAGTACATTAGCGATGCAATTAATCCGCTTCGTCAATCGTTAATTATTACAGGTGCATCTGTTGTTTTCGGACAACGCTGGCAGAAGCCAGATGACTGGTTCTTGTTCTTTGGTGGATTGTCTTATCAGCATTTCGATTTGAACAACTACGGGTCGTTCTTCTCTTTCAACAACGGATACTCGAACAACCTCGCTGCTAACTTTACTATAGAAAGAAGTTCGTTGTCTGAAACGATTTATCCGACTTGGGGTTCGAAGATTACATTAAGCTCGAAATTCACATTACCCTATACAACCATTGGAGAGAAAGTCTTGGGTAAAGAATATGATTATTCAAGTATGACTGACCAGCAAAAAGTTGACTGGGTAGAATATTATAAGATTAAGTTCACTGCGAATTGGTACACATCTTTGAACAAACACAAAACGAATAAATTGGTGTTGCATACGCATGCAGGTTTTGGATTCCTCGGTGCATACAACAAGAATCTCGGTCAATCTCCATTTGAGAGATTTTATCTCGGTGGAGTTTTCTTAAGTGGATTCTTACTTGATGGTCGAGAGATTGTTAATCTACGCGGGTACGATGATTTGTCTTTGACCATGCCAAGCGATCGTGTAGGGGCTCCAGTAATTACGAAGTATGGTGCTGAATTACGCTACCCTATTTCATTGAATCCTCAAGCAACAATTTTCGCCTTGGCTTTTGCTGAAGCAGGAAGGACGTGGGTAGATTTCTCGGATTACAATCCGTTTAATTTATACAAATCAGTGGGTGGTGGACTTCGAATCTTTTTACCTATGTTTGGATTATTGGGATTCGATTACGGATGGAGATTGAACGATGTACCTAACGCTCCAAACATGGCGCCTGGTCAGTTCCACTTCAGTATTGGTATGAACATGGGTGAACTTTAAAAAAACGAATGATGAAAGCAAATTCAACAATCAAATTCATTTTTTCTTTTGTACTTATTGTTTCAACGTTGTCGTTGAGCGCTCAAAAATTCGCATACGTAGATTCGAAGTATATCTTATCGCACATGCCTGAATACGTAGCCGCTCAAAAGCAGATCAACGAATTAAGCAGTGAATGGCAGGCTCAGGTAGAGCAGAAATACACCGCCATAGAGCAATTGGAAAAGTCTTTTCAAGCGGAGAAAATATTACTTACTGAAGAAATGAAGAAGAAGCGCGAAGCCGACATTAACGAGCGTCGCGATGAAGCCAAGCAATATCAAAAATCTAAATTTGGTGTTGAGGGCGACTTATTCAAGAAGCGAGAAGAGTTGGTTGCTCCTATTCAGGAACAAATTTTTCAAGCCATTGAAGATATTGCGTCACAATCTCAATACATGGTGGTATTCGATAAAGCGAATCACTCGAATATGTTATACACTAATCCGAAGCACGACATCAGTGATAAGGTGCTGAAGAAAATGGGATTGAAGCCAGGCGAGGTTTTGGACAAAGGAGACGATAAGGAAGATTCTGAGGAGAAATCAGACGAAAAACCAGGCACCGGAACAGGTCGCCCAGGAAATGATCGTCCAAGTTCACCGGGGAAAGGCAACTAATGCGTATTTTTGGTACTGTCATTGAATAGAAGAAAAAAAAACAATACAATCATGAAGAAGACAATTTTAGCAGCACTATTTATTTCATTGGGATTTGGTGCATTCGCGCAGAAGTTAGCGCACGTGGATAGACAAGCAATTCTTTTGCAAATGCCTGCAATGAAAGGAGCTCAAGCCGATATGGAGACAGCTAAAAAATCCTTTGAAGGTGAGTATGTAGTTATGCAAAAGGAGCACGATGATAAGGTTGCTGAGTATGAAACCAAATCGAAAATGTCTGTAAGTGCTGGTGGATGGCCAGAAGCTATTCGTCAAAGTAAAGCGCAAGCCATTGCAGATTTAGAGCAGAACATGATGGACTTCCAACAAACTGCAAACGGTGAGTTACAGCAAGTACAGGAATCATTATTGAAGCCTTTGTATGATGAGCTTGATGCAGCAGTCGCTAAGCTTGCTAAGGCAGGCGGGTATACTTATGTTTTCGATTTAGGTGCTGGAAATTTAGTTTATGCCGGTGGAGAAGATTTGAGCGAAAAACTTCGCGTGGAGTTGAAGATTCCCGCTCCTTCGCCTACAAGCCCTACTCAGAAATAATTGAAAGTACAATATTGAAATCCCGCTAGGCGGGATTTTTTTTGCCATGAATACAAATCCAATAGGCATATTCGATTCCGGAATTGGAGGGCTCACTGTGGCTAAGGCCATACAGAAAGTTCTTCCCAATGAATCGTTTATTTATTTCGGAGATACCGCCCACTTGCCATACGGCGATAAGTCGCCCGATAGTATTCGCGCTTATTCAAATCGTATTGCAGAGCTATTAGTAGAAAATAATTGCAAGGCCATTGTTATTGCATGTAATACGGCTTCAGCGCATGCCTACAAGACTGTTGTTAAAAGTATTCCTTCTCACATACCCGTTATTAATGTTGTTGACCCTGTTGCGGCATATACAGCTGCGCATTATAATAAAGGAAAGGTTGGAGTAATAGGAACAAAAGGAACCATTCAGTCTCGTATTTATGTCAAACGCATTGAGAAATTAAATCCAAATTTGAAGGTCCTTTCCAACGCAACCCCCTTGTTGGCTTCAATGATTGAGGAAGGATATTACAACAACAAAATTTCGCAAAGTATAATCGATAGTTATTTATCGAAATCATCATTCAAGGGTATTGAGGCACTTATCTTGGGCTGCACGCATTATCCTTTAATAAAAAAGGAAGTAGAGAAGTTCTATCAGCAGAAAATAGAGATCATTGACAGCGCATCTGTTGTTGCGCAAGCGGTCTACGATGTTTTGAAAAAGAAAGATATTCTTAATACAAGTAAGCGCAAACCGAAGTACTCCTTTTGGGTTTCAGATTACACCGAGTCTTTTGAGAAAAGCACCGCTATTTTCTTCAACCAAAAATTGAAATTGGTTGAAAAACGAATTTGGAAAGACGAACGTTATTAATGTTTGAAGTGACGAACTCCTGTCATATACATGGCCACGTTGTTCGCATTGCAATAGTCTATTGAAAGCTGATCTTTTATAGATCCTCCCGGTTGAACCACTGCAACAATACCCGCAGTCTTCGCAATTTCCACGCAATCTGGAAAAGGAAAAAACGCGTCGCTGGCCATGGCACTTCCTTCTAGAGAAAAACCAAAGTGCTTCGCTTTTTCAATGGCTTGTTGAAGCGCATCTACGCGAGAAGTTTGTCCGGTTCCACTCGCAAGTAACGTGTTGTCTTTTGCGAAAACAATGGTGTTGCTCTTGGTATGCTTCACCAATTTATTTGCGAAAATCATATCTTCAATAGAAGCAGCATTGGCTTCGGTCAGCGTTGCACATTTTAAGTCGGCTGCTGATTCCATTGCACTGTCTTTTTCTTGAACCAAGTACCCATTCAAAATAGATCTTACTTGGGTTTGAAGAAGGGGAGTTTCTTTTATGATTAGAATGATTCGATTCGCTTTTGATTTCAATAACTCAACAGCCTCAGGAGCGAATGAAGGCGCAATCACAACTTCACAAAAAAGTGAATTTATTTTTTCTGCTGTGGCTAAATCTATTTCACCATTAGCAATGAGAACTCCGCCGAAAGCTGAAGTGCTGTCGCAGGCTAATGCTGCTTCATAAGCCTCAACCATAGACGGTCTTGTTGCAACGCCGCAGGCGTTGTTGTGTTTGAGGATAGCAAATGTTGGAGAGTCGTTTTTAAATTCAGCAATCAACTGAACCGCGGCTTCAACATCTAATAAATTATTATATGAAAGTTCCTTTCCGTTAAGCTTCGTGAACAAAGCGTCGAGATCACCGAAGAAGCTTCCTTTCTGGTGGGGGTTTTCACCATAACGCAATATATGTGCATCGCGAGAGGCTATACGCAAAGATCCTTCTTCGTTTCCTTTGAAGTAGGAGTAAATGGCGGAATCGTAATGTGAAGAAACCTCGAATGCCTGCTTAGCGAAGAACTGTCTTTGCTCAAGCGAAGTCTCTCCCTTTTGGTTGACAAGCAATTCGTGAAGTGCGCTGTATTCATTTTTCGAAGGAACAATCACTACATCGTTGAAATTTTTCGCGGCTCCTCGAATAAGAGCAATTCCACCGATGTCTATTTTTTCAATAACATCCTCCTTTGAAGCACCAGAGGCAACAGTTTTTTCGAACGGATATAAATCTACAATCACGCAATCGATGGCTTGAATGTTATATTTCGCAGCCTCTTCCAAATCTTGGGCTTCGTCTCGTCTGTATAAAATTCCACCCAACACACCTGGGTGAAGTGTCTTAACCCTTCCACCGAAAATACTCGGATAACCGGTTAAATCTTCAACTGCCGTAACAGGAATTCCCATGTTTTCAATGAAAGTTTGTGTTCCGCCTGTGCTGTATAATGTTATGCCTAAGAGGTGCATTTGTTCCACAATTGGCGCTAACCCACTTTTATCAAAAACTGAAATAAGAGCTGAAGAAATTCTTTTATTCACGGTATTAAAAATTAAGTTGCGAATTTACAATGTAAATCAGGTGATTAGCTTTGCTTTTTTCAATAAGAGCAGATAATTCTCATATTTTAATTTTGTGCAACTTTTCGAGCCGTATATTTGATTAAACAATAAAGGAGATCATACATTGGCATTTTCACTAGGTAATCAGGCACACCCATTTTTCGATACTTTGAATACGCGTGTAGAACAATATTTCACAACGAAAGGAATTAGCAGAACTGGCAATTGGAAAATTTATACAAAAGCTACCCTGCTTTTGGTTTCTATAGCCGTTGTTTACGCCTCTCTGTTGTTTTTTCAATCGTGGGCAGCACAACTGATTCTTTGGTCTGTGTTGGGTATGGTGTTCGCGGCTATAGGCTTTAATCTTATGCACGACAGTGCTCATGGAAGTTTCTCTTCGAAGTCTTGGGTGAATCAAATGATGGGGTATTCATTGAATATTATTGGTGGAAATGTATTCTTATGGAAGCTCAAGCATAACCAGCTTCATCACGTTTACACCAACGTTCATGGCGTAGATGAGGATATAGACGTAGAGCCTTTCTTACGTGTGAACGAGCAACAAAAGAAGTATTGGTTCCATAAATATCAACACATTTATTGGACATTAATTTACGGCACCACCTATTTTTTATGGGTGTACATAAAGGATTTCAATAAGTATTTCACTCGGAAAATTGGTGAAACCCCAATCCGTAAAATTCCGCGTAATGAACACATCATATTTTGGGCGAGCAAGGTTTTTTATATTGTTGTATTTTTCATTATTCCTTTACTTGTAGTTGGTTGGCTGAAAGCCCTGATTGGTTATGGCGTAATGCTTTTTGTCACAGGCTGGATTATCGCAGTTGTGTTTCAATTGGCTCACATTGTTGAAGGAAGGTCTTTTCATTTGCCAGAGTCACAGGGCCGAACGTTGAAAGACGAATGGGCCGTTCACCAATTAAACACTACCGCAAACTTCGCGACAAAAAATAAAGTTGTTTCTTGGTTAACTGGCGGATTGAATTTCCAGGTCGAGCACCATCTTTTTCCAAGAATAAGTCATATACATTATCCGGCAATTAGCGGAATTGTTCGAGAGACCTGTGAAGAATTTGGGTTGGAATATCAGGAATATCCAAACGTATTATCTGCCATTCGGGCACACATTAGCCATCTGCGCATTTTAGGAGCCGCATAAGTTGTATTTTTGTCTTATCCGCAAGGACCAAAAATAGATTTACCACATGGGAAGAATGTTTGAAAAGCGCAAGCACAAGATGTTCGCGCGCTATGATCGCATGGCGAAAGCCTTTACTCGCATAGGAAAAGAAATTGCAATGGCCGTTAAGGCAGGCGGACCAGACCCCTCTTACAACCCGCGTTTGCGTCAATGTGTAGCAAATGCCAAAGGTGTAAACATGCCGAAAGATCGGGTGGATGCCGCAATCAAAAGAGCTTCTAGTAAAGATGCCAGCAACTATGAAGAGGTAGTTTACGAAGGATATGGTCCTTATGGAATTCCAATTTTAGTTGAAACAGCTACCGACAATCCAACAAGAACTGTCGCAAACATTCGTTTGTATTTTAATCGAAGCGGTGGGCTCATGGGAAACAGCGGCTCATTGTCTTTCATTTTTGAACGCAAAGGTGTTTTCAGATTGGCGATGGATCAAATTCCTTCTTGGGAAGAATTGGAATTGGAATTGATTGATCACGGGCTAGATAGTTCAGAGCAGGAGGAGAATGAAATGGTTATTTACACCGTGTTTTCTGACTTTGGAAATATGCAAAAGGCATTGGAGGATCGTGGAATAATACCAAATAAGTCAAGTCTTGAGCGCATTCCGAATACATATGCGGAAATTTCAGAAGAGCAAACCGATGAAATTTTAGAGTTGATTGAAAAGATTGAGGAGGACGAAGATGTTCAAGCAGTCTATCACAATTTGAAATAATGAAAAAAGTAATTTACTTGTTAGCTGTTATTGCCGTTTTTTCGGCATGTACGAAAGATCCGGGTACAGGAGGGGCAGGAACTATTTCTGGAACTATTTTGAAGGAGTATCGTGTTGTTTTAACCAACCCGGCTACTGCAGTTTATACCGTGCCTGCAGCAGATGTCGAAGTCTATATTGTTTACGGCGAGCATCTTTCACCCGATGATAAAGTGATGTCTGATTACGAAGGAAATTTCGAATTCAGAAACCTTCGCAAAGGAAAATACACCGTGTATACCTACAGCAGAGACACAACGGGACAAAATCCACCGACTACAGATCCAATGAAAATGGTTGTGCTGAAAGAGGTTGAACTCACAGACAACGATGACCATGAGGTTGTTTCAGATTTAACCATCTATGACACGCCTTAATAGCGCGTTATTTTTTTTCGTTCTTCTAGCATCGTATGGTTCTGCCCAGAATGTTAACGATGCAGGAATGTGGAATGCCTTCTCTTTTTCCAGCGACATCAAAGATTTAACTCCTTGGAAGGATCCGAAAATTTTTAAAGATTGGTCATTACACATTGACCCTGAAATTCGATTTAATGAAAACGTCTCTCAGGTGAGTAACGTTTTTTCTGATTTTGGAACGGATAAAAAATGGAGTAAGTACCTCACAACTTCCTTGGAATATCGCGTTGGTGCCAGACGCCAAGAAGATTGGTTCAACGTTAGAAAGAGATGGTCATTGGGTGCTCAATTGAGTTTCCCTTTCAAGAACTTTAAATTGTCCTCAACAACACGCTGTCAAATTTCTCGGGCAATCACTTCGGAAATTGATATCAAATCAATTTGGCGAGAAAAAATAAGCTTAGAGTTTTCCAAGTGGGAAAAATTGACTTTTCAAGTGAGCCATGAATTGTTCTTCCTTCCAATTACATTGGAAAATTCGAATTGGAGAAGTCAAGTATCTTTAAAGTATAAGTTAGATAAGTCTAACGCCATATCTGTCGGGTATTTGGTGCAACGCGATCTTTCGAATGCCGATATGGATTTTGTGATTCTCACGGGATACAAGTGGGAATTCAATAAGAAAAAGGATAAGGGCATAGACTTGAAATGAATTGTCGGAATTAGCAGAGGGCATTCAAGTGAAATCGTTAACTTCGGGAATCTTAATCTGAATTATGAAGAAACTAATTTTACTTTTTGCAGGTGTTGCTTTGATGCTATCTGCCCATGCTCAGCAAGGAACAACATGTGATAACCCAATTGCTTTAATAACTACAGGTGATTATGTAGGTATGTATGAAGACACTTGGTTCACTTACATTCCCTTAGAATCCGGCATTACCGAATTCTCAACTTGTGGAACCAACAGCTGCGATACCAAGATTTGGATATATGAATCGTGTGTCGCCACTCCAACAGAGTTTGCAGAGGGCACGTATGCTTATAACGACGATTTCTGCGGCCTTCAAGCGCATGTCGAGGTAAATCTCACTGCCGGAACAATTTATTTTGTAAGAATTGGTGATTATTTTGCAGATTGCACGGATTCAGTAAACTTTAATATTACGTATATCGGACAAATTGTCGGATGTACAAATCCTACAGCTTGTAATTTTAATCCAATGGCTACTGAAGACGACGGTTCATGTGTCTTTTTTCCAAGTGAACTTTGCTCGCAACCCGATTTAAGATTTGACAGCTTGGCATTGGTAAATTCGTTATATATCAGTCAAATTGGTGCAGCTGAGTGCGATGTTCAAGAAGGTTGTGTTACAGGATATGGAAATAGATGGATCATTGGATTTAGCTCAAAAATTGACAACATAGGTCAAGCCGATTATTACATTGGCAACCCTTCCGCTAATCCAGAAATGTTTAGCGTAGTGAATTGTCATGGGCATACGCATTATGAGGGATATGGAGATTATCGTCTAATGGATGAAAATGGAGATCTCGTTCCAGTCGGACATAAAAATGGATTTTGCGTAATGGATTTGTGTGGCTTTGGTCAATACAATTGTTCTGATATGGGAATTTCTTCAGGATGCTATGATATTTATGGAGCAGGAACGCAGTGTCAATGGTTAGACATTACCGGAATTCCAGCAGGCCAATACCGCTTTGTGGCTTTAGTAAACCCTTTCTACTTGCCAGATGCCTTGGGCAGATACGAGAGCAACACTCAGAACAACGCGGTTTCTGTTTGTATGGAGATTTTTTGGAATAATGGAGTTCCAACGTTTGAATTGTTGGCGGATTGTCCGTCCTACATCGATTGCACGGGAAGCATTAATGGATCAGCAGAATTGGATTGTAACGGAGTTTGCAATGGCCCGTCGATTTTTGGTGATGTTAATCCAGACAACGATTTAAACACATCAGATGTTAGTGTGTACATGGGAATATTGTCGCAAGAGAATATTACTGCGACAACGTGCAATGACCTAAATGCGAACGGTGAAATTTCTGTCTACGATATATACTTAGCAGAGTGGTGCATGAACGGCGGAAACGGCGGTTCCACCATTACGAATGCATGTGATTTCCCGAGAAATATTGTGAATGTGAACACTTCAGCGGGTCTATCAATTTCGAATTTTAATGCTACTGAGGGATATATAGATATTGAATTGATGAGTGCAGTAGATGATGTAACAGCGTATCAATTTGAAATTTCGGGTGCAGATGTAATCGGTGTTACAAGTATCGTAGATGCTACTGTTTTCAGTTGTGAAACTGGATTCAACACCTTTACGGAATCTGTTTTCGCTGTTTCCAATATTTATGGAAATAAAATCGAGAACAGTCTTGCTCCCACAAGCTTGTGCCGTGTTTACCTTGCGAATTATGGAAATAATGAAATCTGCATAGATGAAGTTGTAGATGTTGTGAATAACAATGCGGAAAGAATACCATCATATATCTACGGTTCGTGCGTTCAGGGGATAAATGTATCTGAACTCACTAATCTTCTCACGACATCTACGGAAGTATTTCCGAATCCAGCATCGAATGAAATTCGTTTGCGGGTTAACGCAATGGCAGAGGGTACAACTCATGTTGCTATTCAAGATGCATCGGGAAGAACCATTAAGATTATTTCTGCTTTAAGTCTGAATGTTTGGAATACACTTGAAGTTTCTGACCTTTCTTCCGGCGTTTATACCATTCATCCATTTAATTCCACCAGTAAAGGAAACTCTATTAGATTTGTCAAATTGTAATTTATATTATGCGCTACACAGCTCTTTCTTCAACACATTATTCAAACAATCGCAAACGCTTTGCTTCTCGCATGGAAGATAAAGGGTTGGCTATTTTTACGAGTAACGATATTTATCCAACCAGCGCCGACGGCACTTTGCCTTTCAAGCAGCACAGCGATATTTTTTATTTAACGGGTGTAGATCAAGAGGAAACGATGCTTCTTCTTTTTCCAGACGCTACGAATCCTGCGCATAGAGAAATGCTTTTTGTTCGCGAAACGAATGATCACATTGCTGTTTGGGAAGGAGCGAAATTGAATAAAGCACAGGCGAAAGATCGCACGGGTGTTACAACAATTTACTGGACTTCTGAATTCGAGAAAATACTTCATACAGTTATTGGTGAAGCTTCTTCAGTTTACTTGAATAGCAACGAGCATTCACGCGCTACCATTGAAGTTGAGACGCGTGAAATGCGCTTGTCTAAATGGTTCCGCGAGAAATACCCTCATCATACTATTGACAGAGCTGCTCCAATCATGCATGCTTTGCGCGCTGTGAAAGACGAAGAAGAGATTGCTCAAATTCAAAAGGCTGTCGATATCACGCACAACGGTTTGTTGCGGGTCATGAAAATGATTCGTCCAGGCGTTTTGGAATATGTAATTGAAGCGGAATTCGCTCATGAATTTTTGAGCAGTGGCTCTCGTGGATTTGGTTACACACCAATTATTGCGTCGGGTGAAAGCGCTTGCGTTTTGCACTACATCGACAATGACAAACCGTGTAAGGATGGAGATGTAATACTTCTCGATGTGGGTGCTGAATATGGAAATTATTCTGCCGACATGACCCGCTGTTTGCCTGTAAGTGGAAAATTCACAGAGCGTCAGAAGGACGTTTACAACGCTGTTCTTTCAGTAATGAAACAAGCCACGGCTTATTTGAAGCCAGGTGTGATTATGTCTGAATACCACGTGGCAGTAGGCGAGATGATGACAGTGGAATTGGTAAAGCTAAATTTGATTTCGGAAGAAGACGTGAAGAATCAAAATCCTTCATGGCCTGCATACAAGAAATATTTCATGCACGGAACTTCTCACTTCTTAGGATTAGATGTTCACGATGTTGGAAATTGGAACAAGCCTATTGAAGTTGGAAACGTCTTCACCGTGGAACCGGGCATTTACATTCCTGAAGAAAATCTAGGCATTCGTTTAGAAAACAACATCGTTATTACTGAAAACGGAAGTCGCGATTTGTTCGCGAATTTCCCGTTGGAAGTCGAAGAGATTGAAGCGTTGTGCACTAAATAATTAGAAGGCCACTTCTTTCAACGTACCTGTTTTCGTGTAAGCTAAATATCCTCGAACAGGCTTGTCTGTGGCGCTTTGCAGTGCATGCATGTAGCTCTTCACTTGTTGCAAATGCTTGTCCATTTCTGCGCCTGTTTTGAAGTCATACACTTCAACATAGTCCTTTCCTAAATGAATTCGATCGGGACGAGCAACTTCACGCACGTTCACTTGAATGTCATGCTCGGTGAGCACTTCATCTGCGGTATTAAATATTTGCTGAAAGGAATCGTGGCTCAAGGTTTCTTTGACTTGTTTGGAGAGCACTTCTTTTTCTTTTTGTTGAAGCTCTGTGTGCTCGAAGAGGTAATTCGATAAAGATTCTTCCCAAGTGCTCAAGTGATTCAAGGTTGAAAGACAAGCGTGTAGATGGTTTCCCATGATAAGTGCTTCTTTTCCCTCCATGTCTTTGCGTTTCGTTTCGCGCATGCGGAAGTCGGGCTGCACGGCATTGAGTCGCGTACCATCTAAAAGAGCAATTGCTTTTTCTTCTGCCTTTTCCTCTTTCACGTGCTTCACTTTTTCTCCGAAGTGAAATTTATTCAGTCCGGCGTGATGAGTGTTGAAGTAGTCGTAGAGATAAGTATTTAAGGCGCTATTCGTTGAAGAAGGTTTGCTTTCGGTAAGGAAATACAATCGGTCTTCTGGACGAGTGAGCGCCACGTATAGTAGGTTCATGTCGTCGAGCAAAATCTTGTTGTTTTCTGTTCGAATTTCGTGTGGGTCATCTTCCTTGGGAGCCTTGCTAGGCGTGAAGTTAATGAGTCCTTTGGTATACCCAGGGTGAACATCAGGCGCTTGCACCCACAACGTTTGATTCGGATGTTTGGTGTCGAATTTCGGAAAGATAACGACAGGGAATTGCAACCCTTTGCTTTTGTGAATGGTTAAAATACGAACGGCATTTTGCTTCGCACCACTTTGAATGTAGAGCTTTCCGCGGTTGTCGTTCCACCAATCCGTCATCTCTGAAAATCCCATTCCATTTCGGTGTGAGAGCTGCAGCAATTGATTTTCGAAGAATTCCAAATACACATCGAATTGCAATTGGAAATAACGAATTAATTCTTGAATGCACTCGAACGGATGTGCGTTGTCTTTCACAATATTGCGCAGTCCAGGGTAGTGTTCGTCGAGGAACTCGTTGACTTTGAAACGGAGTTTTCCTTTTTCCAACTGTTCAACATAGGTTGAAATAATTTCGCTGTAGCTGAATCGGTCTGGAAATACATCGCAAATTCTTCGAATTAAATTGAAGCGATAAAAATTCTCAGTTTCTTTTCCGAAGTAGTTGATACACGCCATAAGCAGCTGTACTTCGTCGGAATTTTGAACCAAGAAACTGTCCTCCGTTGTCAACGGAATTTTTTCGGTTTGTTGAAGAATGAATTCTGAAATTTTCGTCGATTCCGATTTGCCTTTTCGTGTGAGAATGGCAATGTCGCCCCATTCATATCCGTCTTCTCTGCATTCACGAATCGCATCAACAATGCCATTCAACATGTGCAAATCACCTGAATCTTTTCGATCAACTACAGTGGTTTGAATTTCCACATAACCCGGATGGTCTTTGCTGCATTCTTGCTCGTGTTTGTCGTACACATCTTGCATCGGCCCGAGCTTTTCTTTCAATGCGCCGAAAAGGGTGTTGTTGAATTCAATGATTGCTTTTCCACTTCTTCTATTTGTATTTAATACATCTTCTTTGTATGCATTGCTTAGTAAGTGTTGCATGGTATCCGGAGCGCCATCGTACAATTTCGGAAGACGAACGAATTGTTCAACATTTCCATTTCTCCAACGATAGATACTCTGCTTTCCATCTCCAACAACCAAATTAAAATTTCCTTGCGCAATGGCGTTTTCGAAAAGTGGAAGGAAATTCTTCCATTGCATTTCAGAAGTGTCTTGAAACTCATCGATGAGAATGTGATGGTATCGTTCTCCTGCACGTTCATAAATAAAAGGAGCGTTGCTTTCTTGAACAACAGCGGAAACGATAGCGTGAAAGTCTGAAATGAGCAACAGGTTTTCTTCTGTTTTAATGCGCTGACTCACTGCGTTCAGCTTGCTAAGCAAACCGGTCGTGAAGATGCGAGGAAGTATTTTAATGATTCGAGTGAAGTCGTGCTTGTTGTTTCCTTTCAACCATTCAATAATGTATTCTGCAGTATCATTAAGCTGCGGATTCAGAGCATCTACTTGCGTTTGTTTCGGTTTACCCCATCCTTTTTCCAGAACTTTGAGAAGGTTGGCTCCGGGTAAATCGAAAGTTCCGCTTCTTACTTTCCGCAAATAAGTGATGGTGCCTTTTCCATTATTGAAAAAATCTTGTGCGGTGAGATTGTTCTCTTCAATCCTCTCCAAGACATTATCGATTCTTTTGAAGAGCTCTTCAGTAAGCTCTGTCAGTTTCGCTTGATAAGCTTTTTTTATTAATTCATATTCCGTAATGTGCAAATTCTCGAACAGTTGAAGAATGCTCCGTGCATCTTCCTTCACGAGTTGTCTTGAAATGCCAATCATTCCTTTTTTAACGTTCCAATCCTCTTCCTCTTCGAAATTACTCATGACGTAATTTTCAAGATAGGTCGTTAATTCGGCATCTTCGCCGACTTCATCGAGACACGCGTCTACACATTGCTCGAGAAATTTTTCGGTGTCCATTTCAATGGAAAAATCTGGATGAATCTGAAGGTCTTTCGCGAAGGCTCGCACAATGCGGTGCGTAAAGCTATCAATGGTGCTAATGCTCAACCGCGAATAATTGTGAAGCATGTGCGACAAGGTTTTTCTTGCACGCTCTTGCAAGATCATCGGAGAAACATCGAGTTCCTTCCGAATGTCGTTGAACAATTCATTCTTTCCTTCTAATGCTTTTGGAAAGGTGAATTCATGCAGTCGTTCCATTACGCGCTCCTTCATTTCAGAAGCTGCGGCATTGGTGAACGTAATAGCCAAAATGTGGCTGTAAGCAAAGGCTTCTTCGCTCTTTAAACTTAAAAAAATGAAGTGTCTAACCAGGGCGTAGGTCTTTCCACTCCCTGCAGAACTTTTTAATACGAGAAAGGGTTCATTTTCCATCAATAGAAAGTCAAATTTGCAAATTGAATGTTATCTTTAATTTGTGAAGTGAAAGTAAATCCATGTAGCAATGAAAATGAAAATTGTGAATAATTATTTCTTCGTCGTTTTACTTGCTCTATTTCTCGGGTCGTGTGGAGAAGAAAGTCCACAAACTCCGAAGCCGAAAGTGCATCTGAAATTTATTCCAACCTACAACGGTGAGCCGCTTTCCATTGATTCGGTTTATACCAATTCCTTCGGACAGCAACTCAGGGTGGAAAACGTTCAATTTTATTTATCGAATATTTTCGCGCACAACGGCTCTGATTCCACCTTGTTGAAACAAGCTTTTATGTTTACACTTCTTGAACCGAAAACACTTTCGCTAGATGTTTCTCCACAAACATTTTCTTCGCTTTCTTTCGGTGTTGGAGTGCCAGCTAATCTGAATAAAAATGTCGATCCTTCGCAATATGCTAATTCGAATCCCTTGAGTGTTCAAGGTTCCAACGGTATGTTTTGGTACTGGAATACTGGATATATTTTTGTCAAGGTGGAAGGAAGGTATGAGTTAACGGGTGCGCCGAATGCGCCATTGATGGATTCGTACTCTTATCATACAGGAGACGATCCACTGTATCGCGTCTTGCATTTCAATACTGGAAATGTAAGTTTGGCGGAAGGCGATTCGCGTACGTTCAACATTGAAGTGGCTATTGACAGTGTCTTCAACAGACCTGTGGATTTTATTGATTTGTCTATTGACAACCTTACGCACACCACTTCGAATTTTCCATTGGCAGAGCGCATCACTAACAATTTTGTTTCAGCGTTTCATCTTCAATGAGAATCATGGTTTTCTTTTTTTTGTTAGCTGGAATCCTTTCAGGCTGTGCCGAAGAAGGATTGCAGGACAAGCCTATTTCACTCAAACAACCGCATTATTTTCCACCTATAAATTTCCCGGAAGGAAATGAACCGACGCTTCTTCGATTCGAAATGGGAAAGAAATTATTTTATGAAGTGAAGTTGTCGAAGAACGAAGATCAGTCTTGCGCTTCTTGTCATCGCTTGCCTGCGGCATTTACCGACGGAAGAACGGTTTCTTCTTTCCATGAAAATGAATTCGCTCGCAACGCGCCTACCCTCGCGAACTTGGCGTGGTCTCCCTATTTCATGAGCGAAGGCGGAGTGCCTACTTTGGAATTGCAGGCCTTAGGACCTATTCATGAAAAGCATGAATTGTCGTTGAGCATGGAAGAGGTCATTGATCGATTGAAGTCGAGAGAGAATTATTCAGCATTGAGCAGGGCAGCGTATGGCAGAGAATTAGATGCGTTTGTGATTACGCGCGCACTGGCTTGTTTTGAGCGCGCTTTAATCAGTGGCGATTCAAAATTTGATCGACATTATTTTCTAAAGTCGAATGATTATTCGGTTTTGGAAAAACAAGGAATGGAATTGTTTTTTTCTGAACGAACCCAATGCAGCAGTTGTCATGCGCTTCCGTTTTTTACCGACTATCAGTTTTATAGTTTGGGCTTTGAAGATTCCGACATCGGGTTGGAGCGAAGAACTTATTCGGCATCTGACCGAGGTAAATTCAAGACTCCCACTTTGCGTAACATAGAATTGACAGCGCCTTACATGCACAATGGTTCTATGAGTTCGTTGGAAGAAGTGGTTTCGTTTTACAACAGTGGAGGAGGAACCCGTTCAACGAAAGATGCACGTGTAAAGCCTCTAAATTTGTTGAAGGAAGAAGAGGCGGCGTTGGTTGCTTTTTTGAAGACGTTGACCGACTGGAATTTCGTTCAGAATGAAAAACTTTTATCGGCTGAGGAAGATTAGCGAATGAAATAAATTTGTTTGTTCTTTCTCGCGTATTTTTGAAGTATGACCGCACGGCGTTTCACTTTCTTATTTCTCATTGCATTAGCAAGTCTGTTGTGGACCTGCAAGCACGAGGCGCCCGAAGGTCCCATGGCCACTCCATACAATCTCGTTATTCCTCCGTTTTTTCCTCCAATGGATATTCCCAGTGATAATCCGTTAACGGTGGAAGGAGTGAATTTAGGGCGTTATTTATTTTGGGAAAAAAAACTGAGTGGCGATGACGCGATGTCTTGCGGAACTTGCCATTTGCCCGAACATGGATTTTCAGACCCACGTCAATATTCAATTGGGATCAATGGTGAAGTAGGCACTCGTCAAGCCATGCCACTCGTAAATATGGGTTGGTCAACGACATTTTTTTGGGATGGAAGGGCACCTTCGTTGGAAGAGCAAATTGTTGGTCCGGTTGAGAACCCCATTGAAATGAATGAGGATTGGAATCATGCCGTTGAGCAAATAGACGCCGACGCTATGTATGACGCGTTGTTTTACAAAGCCTATGGTTCCACGGAAGTAACGAAAGAAAAAATTGTTAAGGCCATTGCTTCATTTTTAAGAACCATGATTTCTTCGAATTCGAAGTTCGATAAGCAGCGAATTGGGCAATACCAGTTTACCCCTGAAGAGTTTCATGGATTCAATTTGTTTTTGTCGGAAGGAGGAAGTCCGGATCAAGTTCCTGGTGGAAGTTTTGGTGCGGATTGTTTCCATTGTCACGGTTTCGGAAGCATGCAAATGAGCGATTATTTGTTTCACAACAACGGGCTAGACGCAACCTTCAGCGATTTGGGAAGAGGCGGAATCACTGGAAGTGTTTACGATAATGGGAAATTCAAAACACCTACCTTGCGCAATGTTGAATTGTCTGGACCATATATGCACGACGGACGATTCACAACATTGGAGCAAGTGATAGATCACTACAATAGCGGAGGAACTCCGAGTGCAACTATAGATCCGTTTATGAAATTTACAGTAGGCGGATTGCAATTGAGCGCACAGTCGAAGTCGGATTTGATTTCGTTTTTGAAATGTTTAACCGACACTTCTTTTTTACAAAACCCTGCATTTTCTGATCCACATGAATGACAAGCAAATACGATTTTTAGAGGAAGCGCAAAGGAATGTGAAAGAGAATAAGAAACTCTTTAATCGTTTAGCCAAGAAGAAAAAAATAGATGATGTTTTTCATGCGCTGCACAAGAAGGTTTTTGCAAAGACCGACTGTTTAACCTGCGGGAATTGTTGCAGAACCACGAGTCCAATTTTTCGCGATGTAGATATTGAACGCATTGCAAAGCACGTGGGAATGCGCGTTGCAGAGTTTACAGACAAGTATTTGCATATGGATGAGATGCGCGATTGGGTGCTGAATTCAAGTCCGTGTTCGTTTTTGAATTTGGAAGACAACAGTTGCAATATCTATGAAGTTAGGCCGAAGGCTTGCCGTGAATACCCGCATACCGATCGTAAAAACATGACCCAAATCATGTCTCTTACTTTTCGGAACACCCTTATTTGTCCTGCAGTAGCGGAGATGGCACAAAGTCTGAAACTTACCGAAGGTTAATTGTCGAAAACTTCGCGAGGATTGTCTATTTCCTTTTGAAAAAACTTCTCTCTTTATGTGAACCTTTTTTAATTCCTTTCGTAGGATACACTCATGAGAAGAGCGTTACTCGTTATGTTATTTCTTGCCGCGCTATACAATGTTAGCGCGCAGTGTCCGAGTGTTTACGATTATGAGGGTAACGTTGTAACAACGCCTTATTGGTTTGGTTGTTCAGGTGGAAATTTTTCTCTCAACTTACAACCATCGGGAACTTGGGACAATTACACCATAGATTGGGGAGATGGTTCGCCTGTAACAACAGGCGTGACATGGACAAGTCCAACCGTTCTTCAGCACACTTATCTAGCTGCGGTAGATACGTTCGTTGTGAGTGTTAGTGAAGGAGGAACTGGTTGTTCGATTACTGGAGTTGTTGTTATGGAACAGCCTACGAATGCCTCTATTCAAATTCCTGGAAATGCTACCACACAGGTGTGCGCGCCGGCTTCAGTTGAATTTGTAAACTCTTCAACAAACGTTTCTGAAACCACACAGTTCACTTGGAATTTTGGCGATGGTTCTCCGCTTATTCAGTTTGGAGCTTCCAACTTTAACCAAGTGGTAAGTCATTTGTACAACAGTTCAAGTGCTATTAATTGTGAAACAACAGTCTCGTTAACGGCTTCCAACTATTGTAATATTCTTCAAGGAAATCCCTCCGTTGCCACGTTCAATCCTGTGAATGTGTGGACCCTTGACCAAGCCCAGATCGGGGCTTCTGCAATTACGAAGTGTTATCCTGATACGGCATTTACGTTCAGTAATACATCGATTAGAAATTGTTTGAATCAAGGAAATACCTTTCAACGTCAAGAGCGTTGGAATTTTGGCGACTACTGGGGACAAGGAGTGGATTCGATAACGGCCTGGATGCCTTGGCCACCAAGCCTTCCGCAGACGATTGCTTTTCCCGGTGTAGGAGATTATACTGTTACGATTTCAGATAGTAGCTTCTGTGGAGTGGCGCAACAATCCATTACGGTGCACATTGTGCCTCCACCCGTTGCGAGTATTTCTGCATCAACGGATACGATTTGTTCGGGCGGACAAGTAACATTCTACCAAGGTTCTTCAGGAAACAATCAGTCTTACCAATGGAACTTCGGAAACAACAACAACTGGCAGAATTTAGGAAGTGGAAATGTGAATTTTACTTTTAATACTGCCGGTACTTTTATTGTTAGAAATAGAGTCTACTTCGCCGGTTTGGGCAGTGCATGCGCGGATACAGCTTCCGTTTTGGTGACAGTTCTACCAAGTCCTACAGCTAGCATTACAGCCTCACCCGCGCAAGCTTGCGATTCACTTACAACTGCGCTGAATGTTGTGTCTAATTCAGGAATTTTTTTCAATTGGAATTTAGGCTCATTTGGAACGTACACGGGTCAGACGCCTGATACATTGACTATCACAACTCCAGGCAATTACAATATTTCTGTTTTGGTGACCAGCGCAAACGGATGCACGAAGACAGATACTGAAGTCTTGCACGTATACGCCACACCAGTTCCCTCATTTACGGTTACAAGTCCTTGCGTTGGCGCAAATGCCATCTTCACAAACACATCGGTTACTTCTCCGGGAAATCCGATAACGACCGCCCAATGGACCTTTGGCGATGGTGGAACATCGAGCCAATTAACTCCAACACATGTGTACACGGCTGAAGGAACTTTTCCAATTACGTTAAACATTAGTACGCCTTATTGTTCTGCGAGTTCACAAGGGAATATTACAGTTCATCCGAATCCAATCGCTTCGTTTACACAAGATATTGTTTCGGGATGTCAGCCTTTGGAAGTCGCATTCACCAACACTTCTCAAGGAGCGACATCTTATTCTTGGAACTTCAACGACGGTCCACTTTCAACCAGTACAAATGAGACGCATGTTTTTGGAAATAACACCATTTTCAATTTGCCGTACAACGTTGTGCTCACAGCGATTAATGAATTTGGATGCACGAATACATTCAGTAGTGTAGTCACCGTCTTGGGTGGTGCTGTTGCGAATTTCGAAATCGCGAACAATGAATTGGGTTGTTCAACGGCGCCTGTGGAATTTAATAATTTGTCGTTGGGCGCCTCTTCTTATTCATGGAATTTTGGAGACGGAACAACATCGATTGTGGAAGATCCGAATCATGCCTACAACAACAACAGTGGATTCTTGTGGTGGTACGATGTGACGTTGGTGGCTTATTCGAGTGGAGGATGTTTGGATACTGCGTCATTGGGGCTTCCGATATATCCAATTTTGGATATTCAACTTCCATTTACCTCGTTGGAAGGATGTTCTCCGTTTAGTGCTCAAATGCCTGCCATTGGAGGTATTCAGGGGTTTTCATGGAACTTCGGTGATGGATTTACTTCATCACTTATTTCACCAGTGCATACGTACAATAACCTGACGAATGCGACTCAGAATTTTACGGTATCTCTGATCGGTGAATCGGCATTCGGTTGCTTCGACAGCACCTCGTTTCCGGTAACGATTTATCCGCAACCGCAAGCTTCTTTTTCGCAAACCGATGATGACGGGTGTGCGCCAATAACGATTGGGTTTGCGAATACTTCTACAAATGCGACAACGTATGTTTGGAATTATGGCGATGGTAGTAGTTCAACGGGGTTGAATGGATCGCATTTGTATACCAACGCCACTGGGGTTCCGAATACATGGAATGTAAGTTTGATTGCATCTTCCATTGGCGGCTGTGCAGATACCGTTAGCAACGATGTGCTTATTTATCCGCCGTTAGTTTTCCCATTATTCAATCCAACGGTTTCAGGATGTTCGCCTTTCACGTTTGAAGCGCCGTTATTTCCGGGTGTTTCAAATTACGCTTGGAGTTTTGGGAACGGCGACGTTTCAACCGCCGCAACACCTTCTTACACGTATCAAAATCTTTCAGGAACTACAGCGAATTACACGGTTCATTTGGTAGGAACTTCCATCTACGGTTGCACAGATGCTGAAACTTATTTCGTTCAAGTTTATCCGGAAGTGAATGCAGCGTTTACTTATTCAGAAATTTCCGGATGCAGTCCACTACTGGTTAATTTTCAAAACACATCCTTAAATGGAAATCAGTTTGAATGGAATTTTGGCGACGGAAATACTATGAATACTGTCAATGCTTCGAATGTGTTCAACAACATTAATGGTGTGCTGAATACGTTTGAAACAGAGTTAACCGTGACGTCTGCTCAAGGATGTTCTGATAGCGCAAGTGTTGCAGTGCAAGTGAGTCCATCACTCGATCTGCAATGGTCAATGCCGGTTGTCGTGGGTTGTTCGCCCTTCACGCTCCAAACGCCTTACATGCCTGGAGGTTCCTCTTATATCTGGAACTTCGGAGATGGAACAACTTCCATCAACATTTCGCCAACGCATGTTTATGTGAACAATACGCTTAATCCTGTTCAATACACAGTTACTTGCTATTCTGAAAATAGTTTCGGATGTGCAGATAGTATATCATTCAATGTAACAGTTAATCCTCAGGCGGTGTCTAACATTTCAACCCAACAATATTCAGGTTGTTCTCCTTTGAATGTAACTTTTGAGAATAACTCACAGTTAGCATTGAGTTACAATTGGAATTATGGAAACGGACAGACAAGCACGACTGCTTCGGCTGCACATGATTTCTTGTATGTCAACAATACTGCCCAACCCGTAACTTATTCAGCAGTGCTGCAAGCGAATCAAGTGAGCACTTGTTCAAACATCGATACCGTTCAGATTACCGTTTATCCTTCTGTTACAGCGAGCTTTTCTTGGACAGGCGCTGCTTGTGCGAGTGTTCAGGCGCAATTCAACAATACATCTACTGTTGGTACTTCAGCCGAATGGACGTTCGGTGACGGATTTTATTCGAACGCGTTCAACCCGTATCACCTGTATTCCAACAACGGATTGCAAGATTTGAATTATACGGTATCCTTGGTTTCTTCCAGTATTTTCGGATGCACCGACACTGTTGCGCTTCCGCTCACTGTCTTGTATTCTCCGAACGCGATTGCTGCTATAGATACTGTTTATGGATGCTATCCGTTGAATGTAGATTTAACGAACGCATCGCAAGGAGCAAATGCATATTCATGGGAGTATGGCGATGCCTTGAATTCAACGACTTCTGCAGCGCAGCATACGCATACGTATTTCAATTTGTCGGACCAGTCTCAAACTTATCAGATTACGCTTACAGTTGAAGCACCGAACGGATGCACAGACGTTTGGGCAGATCAAGTTACTGTTCTTCCACAAGTGGTTGCCGATGCCGATGTGATTGTTTCAGGATGCAATCCTGTTGAAGTTGTCTTCGATAATCAGAGCACCGGTGCAACTTCATATTTCTGGAATTTAGGAAACGGAGACACAAGTACTAGCTTTAATGAGCAAGGAACGTTTTACAATCCGTATCCAGTTGACACCACTTTTGTGGTTAGTTTAACAGCGACGAATATTTATGGTTGTGAAGTGACAACGGATTTGTGGGTTGTTGTGCAACCTTTTCCAACCGCTGCATTTACAGCAACGCCCTTGGTTCAAACATGGCCGAATAACGTGGTGAACTTGCAGGAGAATGCGATAGGTTGGAACCTCGGTTATCATTGGACGTTGGAAGACGGCTCAGAGTATTATGTTCCAAATCCGGGAGATCATGTATTTCCAAATTGGGGAACGTACAACATTGAATTGATTGTGAATGAAGGCTTGTGCACCGATACCACCGCGCAGAGCATTACCATTATACCACCGGCTCCTGTTGCTTTGTTTGAAGGAAATGGTGAAGGTTGTGTTCCATTAACCGTTAACTTGAATAACCTTTCACAATACGCCGACAGCTACGAATGGTTCTTCAGTGATGGCGGTTACACCACTTCTGACAATCCTGTTTACACGTTTTACCAAGCTGGTGTTTTCGGTGCAACCTTGGTGGTTCACGGTTTCGATGGAACGAATGACACGCTAGAACTCACGAATCTATTTGTCGTGCATGCGAATGCAGTGGCTTCTTTCACCGTGAATCCGCATCAGGTAGTTATTCCAGATCAACCCGTTTTATGTCAGAACGCAAGTGACAACGCTTCAATTTTCGAATGGTCATTCGGTGACGGGTTTGTAAGTAATGAAATTAGCCCGAAACACTTTTACGACACCGAAGGTGTATTCAGTATTCAATTAATAGCGAACAACGAATTCAATTGTCCGGATACATTGACACTTGTAGACGTTGTCTTTGCATACGGCGATGGGTATTTGGAATATCCGAATGCCTTCACTCCGAATTCAAACGGACCCGGCGATGGTTACTACGATCCATACGGATACACGAATGATATTTTTTGTCCGCTTCATAGAGGTGTGGTTCTCTACGAACTTCAAATCTTCAACAAATGGGGAGAGCAAATTTTTGAAACGAACGACATTCAACGCGGATGGGACGGTTATTACCGAGGGGTATTGAGTAAGGAAGATGTCTATGCATGGAAAGCATCGGTTACGTTTTCCAATGGAACTAGTAAAATCATGACTGGAGATTTAACACTTTTAGCACGATGAAAAACACAATAAACATCAGACATATTTTCTTCGCGCTAGTGCTATTACTAGAAATGAATGCCGCTGCCCAAGATCAGCAATACACGCAATTTTACTCAACGCCAACCTTATTGAATCCCGCATTTGCAGGGGCTTCGGCACAAAGTAGACTAAGCTCTTTGTATCGCAATCAGTGGTCTTTAATTCCAGGTGGGTTCAAGTCTTATAGATTTGCATACGACCATTACGCGTCTTCCATCAACAGTGGATTCGGAATTATTGCTGGAAGTGATAAGTTGGGAAGTGGGAATTTAAAAACCTCGTCCATTCAATTTCAATATGCGTATGAGGTGAAGGTAAAGCACGGTTTGTTCTTTAGACCCGCTTTACAATTTGGATTCGTAAACAAAACATTGGATTTTGGAAATTTGGTTTTTTATGATCAAATGATTCGCGATGGGGACCCCAGCTATGAAGCAATTTCATACGGACCTGCAAAGTACTTCGACGCTTCGGCAGGCGCATTGCTTTATTCAGCGAAAGCTTGGATGGGTGTTTCTGTGTATCACATGAACAAGCCGAATGAAGCCATTTACAACGCAACGACCGAAATTATTCCGACACGTCTTTCCGTTCACGGAGGAGTAAGAAAAAAGATTAAGTCGAATTATTATTCGATGGTTGGAAAGGACATGGTGCTGGCGTTTAACTACCAAGCCCAAGGAAAATTTGATCAGTTAGACATTGGAGTTTATACGGAATTGAATCCTGTTGTATTGGGAATCTGGTACCGCGGACTTCCGGTTAAATCGAATCAATACCAACATCCGAATAGAGATTCATTCTCTGCACTCATTGGATTTCAAACAGGGAATTACAAAGTGGGATACAGCTATGATATTACGACATCGCAACTAGCGGTTGGAAATACAGGAGGTTCTCATGAAATTAGTTTCACCTACTTGTGGGCGAACAACAGAAACATGCGAAAAGTAAAGAGAAGAATTATTCCTTGCGCTAAGTTTTAGTCCGCAATTCCCATGGTCTTCAAGTGACGCGTGTGTGAACGCACCGCTGCAACGACAGTTCCGTATTCGTGGTATTGAACACCGAATTTCTCACACGTCTCACGAACAATTTTGTTCAAGGCAGGATAGTGAACGTGTGAAATACGCGGGAACAAATGGTGCTCCACTTGGTAATTCAATCCGCCCGTAAACCAAGACACCAAAGGATTTCTTGTTGCGAAGTTACTTGTCGTGTTGATTTGATGAATGGCCCATTCTTCTTCAATGATACCGTTAGTATCCTCAGGATTGTTAAACGAAACCGATTCAACCACGTGCGCCAATTGAAACACAACCGCGATAACAATTCCAGTTACCATAGAAACGATCAAGTAACCCAAGATGGCTGCAAGTATGCCTTTGAAAATAATTGGAAGAACAATAAACGTTGCCACGTAGCTCAACTTCGTTGCCCAAAAAGTAAAGTGATTGATGAAAGTAAACTTCTTCAATTTGGTAATACCTACTTGTTGTGTTCTGTACTTCTTCACATCGTCGATCCACACCCATGAAATATATGTTAAACAGTAAAGGATATATCCATAGATATGCTGAAAGCGATGAATCTTGTAACGCGGTTGATTCTCATTCGTACGCATCATCGGCTGAATGTTAATGTCGTCGTCGTGTCCTTCAATGTTGGTGAATGAATGGTGAATGACGTTGTGTTTAGTCTTCCACAAACTAACATCTCCACCCACCATGTTTAAGGTGTGAGCCATGATTTCATTCAACCATTTCTTGTCTGAAAAACTTCCGTGCGCACCATCATGCATCAAGTTGAATCCGATTCCAGCTAGGGTAAGTCCCAAAAGCACACAAGCGCCAAGGTTCATCCACATGGAAAGACTTCCAAAAACAAGTGAAATATAGAGGGTGAAAAAGCTCGCTAGTAAGACAACGGCTTTAACATAAATGAGCCCATTGCCCCATCTGTTGCGACGTGTAGCGTTGAAGTATCCATCTACACCGTTCTTCAAATGATCGAAAAATGGAGTGCCTGCTGTTTTAAATCTTATTGTGCTCAAAATAGTTGGGTTTTATATTGAAGTGCAAAGTTACCACACATTTACTTCGCGCTCCAATTCGATGCCGTATTTATTCTTGACATCGGTCATAACTGCTGTGCTTAAAGTAAATATCTCGTGTCCGGTTGCACCGCCATAATTCACAAGAACCAACGCCTGTTTTTCATGCATACCGCAGTTTCCAACGCGCTTGCCTTTCCAACCGGCATGCTCAATCATATATCCAGCGGGTATTTTAACCGTGTTTTCATTCACGGGATAAAATGGAATTTTCTCGTCGTGTGTTTGAATGGCACGTAGTACGGAGAGATCTACCGTTGGGTTTTTGAAGAAGCTTCCAGCATTTCCTAAGACTTTCGGATCGGGTAGCTTTGAAGAACGAATGGCTATAACGGCTTGACTGATGTGCTTAATGCTAAGCGTGTCTATTTCCATCTTGTCTAGTTCGTCTGCAATGGCGCCGTATTCAATATGAAATACGGGTCGCTTGTTTAGTTTGAAGCCCACATGAGTGATAAACCAATTGCCTTTTTCCTTCCGCTTGAAGATACTTTCGCGGTAACCGAGTTCACAATCGTTCAAAGAGAAGGTGTGTTTTTCGGAAGTGTGAATGTTCACGGCTTCCACATAATTCAAGACGCTACTCATTTCAACTCCGTAGGCGCCAATATTCTGCATAGGGCTCGCACCCACGCAACCGGGGATAAGCGAAAGATTTTCAACTCCAGCCCATTTGTTTCGAATGCAATGCAACACGAAGTTGTGCCAGTTCTCTCCCGCCGCCACTCGCACATACACATGCATGTCGTCTTCCTTTTCCAATTCAATTCCGAATAATCTGTTTTGAAGAACAATTGCATCGACATCTTGTGTGAACAATATGTTACTGCCACCGCCAAGTACCAGGTGATTGTTCTTGCTCTGACGCACATACTCCAACGCCTCTTGCACATGTTCTGGTTGGTCTATCCGTGCAAATTCTCTCGCTATTGCTGAAATGCCGAACGTGTTGTGCGTCAACAAATCCACATTTTTTTCGAACTGAAGTTTCATGAAGTAAAGAAAAGAAAGGAATGGTGTGGGCTATCGGCGAGGAACGCCGTAATTCGAACACGCGTTTGTTCAAATGGATTTCAATTTATAATTGGAAGAAATGCGGGCTTTTATTTCAATATACTCCTCATTGGTTATGAATTCTGCGCCATTTCGGCCTTCCAGCAGGTCCATAACGTAAATGCGATCGGCATGCGTAACAGCATTGTTGGTGTGAATGAAGTAAGAAGTGCCCATAACCACCACTTCTTCAAAAGTTGTTGAGGAAAAGATTTGAACAATGCGTTTTCCTTCTGGAAATTTTAGAAACTTTGGGAAATTCATACTGCGAATATGCAAACAAATTCAGAAGAACTTTTTTTAAGACGGATTGCTCAAGAACTCATTGACCAACACGGCAAAGATTTACACCGCGTTTTGGTTGTCTTGCCGAGTAATCGATCGAAGGTTTTTTTGAAAAAATTTCTGTTTGAAATTTTAGGTTCGGCCTTCCTTACGCCACAGCTCACGTTGCTTCCGCAATTTGTTAAATCTGTGGTGAAAGAAAGAACGGAAGAAAAATTGAGTTTACTTCTCTTACTTTATCGCGCCTACACCGAAGTGGTTGAAAGCCCCGATTCATTTGAAGTTTTTATGAAATGGGGAAGTATGGCGCTTGATGATTTCAACGATATCGATGTCGCGCTTGCCAATCCAGGAGAGGTTTTCAAGAATTTGAAAGACGTAAAGGATATTGAAAATTGGAGTTTCGGCATTCAACCGTTAACCGATGCGCAAGAAGATTACGCAGATTTCTGGCTTGACCTTGGAAAAGTGTATCATCGTTTTGTTGAATTGCAAAACGAGCAGCACGCTTTCAGTTACGCAAGACTCAACAGGGCCATGGCGGAAGAGAAGGTGGAAGTGAATTTCCCTACGAATGCAGATGCTATTTATTTTGTTGGAATAACAGCCTTCTCAAAGGCCGAAGAGAAGTGGGTGATGCGTCTTCACAAAACAGGAAAAGTGTTTTTCCGTTTCGATGCAGATGCCTATTACGTGAACAACCCCATTCATGAAGCTGGAATATTTTTCCGCTCGTGGGAAGAAAGAAGAATGCCCATTGCGAAGACAGATGACTTCAACACACGAAGTCGAACCATAACATTCTCGAAAGTGGTCACGCCTTTGGCTTCTGCATTCGCCGCCTCGAAGTTGGTGAATGAGATGAGTGAAGAAGATCGCGCGAATACCGCTGTGGTCTTGGTTCAACCGTTCTTGCTTCGCCCGTTCTTAAATGGATTGTCCATAGACTCGCCTGTGAACGTAGCATTGGGATACCCCATTGATCAGGTTGCATTGTTCCGTGTAGTGAAAATGCTCTTGCGCATGTGGAGTCGCTTGTCGAAGGAAGTGAAGAAGGGAATGTATTACAAGGATTTCTCGCAGTGGATTCTTCAAACCGATTTAAATGTTCTTATTCCTTCTGCGGAGCGGAGAGAAATTCAGCGCTATGTCATGCGACGAAAGTTTATCTATATCCGTGAAAAGGAATTGAAGGAGTTGGTTGAAGAACTTCCGGCTATGAAAACGTTGGAAGAATTACTGACCGTCGAGAATTTCGATTTGCCGAATTGCATTGTTCGATTGAAGAAATTTCTTTCTGTATTTATTGAAGCGGACAGTGCTGATGAATTGACGAAGGAAACGGCTTTGCGACTTCAGCAGATTTTAGGTCGAATTGAAATGCATATGGAAGGAAATGCATTTTTGAATGAAGTGCCTTTGTTAGATCTGTTGTTTCAACATTACGCGTCTCAAGAGACCATTGCGTTTCAGGGTGAGCCGTTGGAAGGACTTCAGGTTTTGAGTATGGTGGAGACACGTGCGGTGGATTTCAAACACGTGATTATTGTTGGCGCGAACGATGAACAATTTCCAGGAAATGGAAGGGCTCAATCTCTCATTCCTTTCGATTTAAGAAGAGCGTTTGAATTGCCTTCGGCTGAAGAGCGTGAAGGAACAATAGCCTATTCCTTCTATCGCTTATTGCAACGAGCAGAGGATATTCGTTTGTTGTATCACACCTTAAGTTCTGACTATAAGATGACCGAGCCTTCGCGCTATCTCATGCAAATTGGACAAGAGCTAACAGGATACGGAGACCGAACGAACGTTCGGTACGAAGACTTCGAACACAGCAATAAGTTTTTGCAGACGGGTGAAGAAGAGATTGAAGCAAATGATTTTTCAACGGAGCGCATTCATGCTTTATTGGATTATGGAATTTCGCCATCGGCGCTAAATAAATTCATGCGTTGTCCGCTCGACTTCTATTACCGCTACGTTGTTGGCCTGGGTGAAGTGGAAAGCTTGGAAGAGAATATGGAAGCCTCAACGTTTGGTTCTATTGTTCATGATGTCTTAGAAACGTTGTACAAGCGTTTTGTTGGAATGACGATTCACGACGTAGATTTTGACGGATTCAAATTAGAACTAGATGCGCTTATAGACGCCGCCATTGTTAAACTTTACAATTCGAATTTCGAATTAGCAGGTTTCGATATTATCATGCGTCGCATTGTGAAGCGCATGATAGAAGTGGTGTTGGAATACGATCAGGAACAATTTAATCATGCGCGAGCTAACGGCGAAGAAAGATTGGTGAATGGAGTAGAGGTATTACTTGTTGCGGATTTACCCATGGATAAAATTGGCGTCGACATTCCTGCACGTGTTCGCGGAAAGGCTGACCGTGTAGATGAGCAAGCGGGCAATTTCATGGTAATTGATTACAAAACGGGAAGTGTCAAGCCCGATGAATTGAAATTAAGCGACAAAGAAGGTCCTTGGTTGAAAGACACCAAGCCCAAGCTTCTTCAAATTTTAACCTATTCATATATGTGGGTGAAGGAAGGGCATGACCCCGAACGCACACAAGCCATGTTGTTCGGATTGAAGCACGCAAAGCAGGGACCCGTTTCGTTAATGAGAGGAGAAGAACGAGCTGTCTTGCGCGAAGCCGATGTAGATAAGTTTGAAGAAGAGTTGTTGGGAGTGTTGAAGAGTTTGTTGGAAACGCAAATATTTAGGCACAATCCAGAGTCGGATTATTGCGAATTTTGCAAGTAGTGAAACAGCGCGTATTAATCATAGCCTATTATTGGCCTCCAGCTGGTGGAGGAGGAGTTCAACGTTGGTTGAAGTTTGTGAAGTATTTACACAACTCTGATTGGCAGCCGGTAGTTTTCGTTCCGGAGAACGCAGACTATCCGGTGTATGATGAAACCTTATTGACTGAAATTCCGGAAGGAGTGGAAGTCATTCGCTGTCCGATCTTCGAACCTTACCGTGCATTGAGAAAAGCAACTGGGAAAGGCGATGCGGGAATAAGCGCTGGATTCATTCGCAGTGAAAAGGGACCCTCCTTCATGGAGAGATTAATGGCTTGGGTGCGTGGGAATATTTTAATTCCAGATGCGCGTATGTTTTGGATTCGTCCAGCCTCTAATTTCTTGGTGAAGTATTTAAAAGATAATCCCGTTGACTTAATTGTCAGCACTGGGCCTCCGCACAGTATGCATTTGATTGCGCGTCGCGTTCATCGAAAGACTGGCGTTTCCTGGTTAGCAGACTTCAGAGACCCGTGGGTGAACATGGACAATGCAGATAAGTTTCAGATGAGTGCTTGGGCGAAGCGCAGACATGCGAAGTTAGAGCGCAGTGTATTGAAGGAGGCTACTGTAGTTGATACAGTGAGTTGGTATTTGAGCGCGGAGTATGAGAAGATTCGTGGAAGTGAAGTGAAAGTGTTAACGAACGGATTCGACCATGTAGATTTTGAAGGAAGGGAAGTTAAGCCGACAGATAAATTCATCGTAGGTCATTACGGTACTTTTGGAGACGATCGAAATGCTCCTGCATTGTGGCGAGCATTGTCTCGTTTGGTGAATGAAAGTGAAGAATTCAAAAACCGAATGATTATTCGGTTGGTTGGTCCAACTGACGGATCGGTGTTGGAAGACGTTAAGCGAAATGGACTTTCCGAGCATTTGGAATACATTCCTTATGTGAAGCACAACGAAGTGTTAGACCTCATGCTCACTCCTCAGTTGTTGTTGGTTATCTTGAATCAGAATGCCAACGAGGAGGGACGTGTTACAGGAAAAATATTTGAATACGTTGCTACCGGCAATCGCGTGCTCGGTATTGGCAGTATCACCAGTGATTGCGCGCGTGTCATTAACGAAAGTGAAAGCGGCGCCATGATTGCTTTTCAAGACGAAGAACGTATTTACGAATTCATTAAGCAATCGTTCCCTTGCATCACTAACGAGCCGTTGAATCCGAGGGTGATGAAGTATTCTCGTCAGTCTTTGACGGATGCTCTTCGAGCGAATGTCTTTGACGAATGTCTTTGACGAATGCCTACGGCGAATGTCTTCGACTGTGTTTTAGCAACGTTAGTTCAAACAACGCAGTTCCAACAACATCGTTCTAACAGCGCAGTTCAAACAACATAGTTCCAACAACGGAGTTCTAACAACGAAGTTCCCCCGCATAAACACGCATAACCATTTCTTGACAACAGCTCTTCTTCGAAATAGGTTTGCTTCATGGAACAAAACCTAATTAAATCAGAAATAGAATCTCGAATATTTACCATTCGCGGAATGCAGGTAATGCTGGATAGTGATCTCGCATTCATCTTTCACGTAGATACAAAACGCATTAACGAGCAAGTGAAAAGAAACGGTTCTCGCTTTCCTAAAGAATTCTGCTTTCAACTTAGCAATATTGAATGGAATACATTGAAGTCGCAATTTGCGACTTCATTAAGAAAGCCCGGTGGTAAAGTAAAATCCCCGTGGGTATTCACTGAGCACGGTATAGCTATGCTGGCAACACGGTTAAATTCAGTCCTCGCTTCGCAAATAAGTGTCGAGATAGTGAATGTTTTCGTTAGCGTTAAGCATAGCAATCTAGACTTCATTAAAATAAATGAACGTCTAAATTATCTCTCAGGAAGAGAGGAGTCAAACGCTCAAGAAATTTCAAAAATCTGGGAGTTTATACATATCGAAAAAACTCCTAAAACCGGAATATTTTTCCAAAATCAAATCTTCGACGCCTACGTCTTCTCCAGCGAGCTTATTTCAAAAGCAAAAAAATCAATTATTCTAATCGATAACTACATCGACGAAACCACACTGCTTCAACTTTCAAAAAGAAACAAAAAAGTCCACTGTATTATTTACACTGAAAAAATAACAGCCCAGTTAAAACTTGATTTAGAAAAACACAATGCGCAATACAATCCCATCGAAATCCGTATTCTGAAAAACGCACATGATCGCTTTCTGATTCTCGATGAAAAAGAACTCTATCACCTTGGAGCTTCACTGAAAGATCTTGGGAAAAGATGGTTTGCTTTTTCGCAAATGAATGGTCTTGTTAAAGAAATACTCAATCATCTGCGATGATCAATTCTTAGAATCAATCGCGATGCGTTCAATCGTTCCGATTAAGCAACGCAGTTCTAATTATGCAATAGGCATTACGCAGTAGGAAATATGCAATAGGAATTACGAAGTAGGCATTACGCAGTAGGAATAAAACCGAAGGTTTTCCAATAACGAAGTTCCTACTTTCTCACCGGCGTTCCCTCCAAAAACTTAATCATCTTCCCATTCTCGTAAATACCTCGCTGAACCAACTTTCCAGATTTCTTGTCGTACATGGTGCATTCGCCGTGATAACGGTTGTTCTTGTAATTCGCATCTTCTTCCAAAGCACCCTTCTCTGTATAGATCTTACTCGGACCATTCATTACACCATTTTTATATGTGCAATCTCTCCACAATGCACCAAAATCGTAATAGTACTTCCAACGTCCTGCACGACGACCTGCCTTGAACTTGCCTTCACTTATGAGACGACCGTTTTCATTGTAGATTCTTGAAAGCCCATTCAACTCGCCATCCTTTCCGTAAGTAATTAAACTTTGTAAGTCGCCACGCTCAGAATAGTTCAACCATTTACCAACTTTTATATCATTACTCCAGCTACCTATGTATAAATATCTTCCTTGCTTAGGTTCATAACCCGTCCACTTTCCAGACATTTTTCCATCCTTGAAATTTCCTTCATCTTTAATTTTCCCATTCTCATACCAGCTGGTCCATTTGCCATTCTCTTCACCCAAAATGTAATTTCCTTTCTGCAACAGCCCGCCGTCTTCGTACCACGTGGTCCATTCACCTTCCTTATCGTCGGCCACAAAATTTCCTTCTTTCCACTTTTTTTCACTTGGATATTGATAGACCCATTTGCCTTCCATTTTTCCTTGATAATATTTTCCTTTCGACTGCCAAAGGCCATTGTCGTGATAAAAAATCCAATCGCCTTCTTGCAAGTCGTCAACGAAATTTCCCTCCATATCTTTCACACCGTTGTCTCTATACCATTCCCAATTCCCAATCTTTTTTCCATTGTCGAAACTGCCTTTTACATTCAATTTTCCATTGTCGAAATACTCTTCATAAGGTCCAGTTACTAAACCCTCTTTATACGTAGTAGTCTTTCGCAATTTCCCGTCATTGAAATATTCATTCCATATGCCATCCTTAGTGCCTTTGACATAATAACCGTTTGTTTGAATATTTCCTTTTGAAAAATAACCCTCGAATAATCCGTCTTGAATTCCATTCGTATAGGTGGTTTTACTGCTGATTTTTCCTAGATCATTTTCCTCAATTAAAATACCTGTTCCGTTTGTTACTGTCTGAACCCCTTGTTTGTCGAAGTAACTGGTAAGCTTGGCAATCGAATCGGCGTAAGATGTTTCACTTTGAATTTTTCCGTTGTCGTAATAGGTAAACCATGAATTGATTTTTTTTCCTTCTGAGAAATTTCCTTCTTGAATTTTAATTCCCTTGTCGTTAAATGTTCGCTGAATGCTGTCTTCATTACCGAATTTGAAATACCCTTCAACCTGAATTTTTCCATTCGCATGATATCGAAAAACTTTTCCGTTAAAATAACCGTTTCGATAGACGCTCTCTTCTTGCAGCGTTCCGTCTTCGTAATAAAAACGCCACAGACTGTCTTCCTTTCCTGATATGTTGAACTTGCCTTCACTTCGAACTTTTTTATTCGGATAAAAATCTCTGTAAAATTTTTGAGCACTCATTGAAAAACAAAGGAGTATTAAACAAGCCGAAAAAAGAAGTCTTAAGCTGAAAGGGTTCTGTTTGTTATTCATAATTCGAAAATAAATCCTTCCGTCGAACTTAAAACAATTCATCTCTGATATTATTGAACATTGCAGCGCTTATATTTGAACACTAAACCTTTCGACATGCGTGCAACTTTTATTTCGTTTTCAATTGCTTTATTAGCTGTCCTTGGCGCCTACTTTTTCATTCCTTCAGTTACTCGGGTTCAATTGACGGGTGGTGCTATGGAAGAAGGATACGGCGTTAATCCTTCCAGCAGAAAATATTTTGAATACATGCGTAACCGCGATCCTGAAACAGGGGAGGTGCCCGAAGGAATTTTTGAGCGTTGTGTGAACTTCGCGAATCACTTGCCTCGCGTAGCGGATAGAGACTACAACTGGACATCTAGAGGTCCTTACAACATTGGTGGAAGAACACGTGCTTTCGCGGTGGATGTGTTGAATAGCAATCACCTCATTGCAGGTTCAGTTACAGGTGGTATGTGGAATTCACTGAACGCAGGACAGTCTTGGGACAAGACTACAGCGCCAGAACAATTGCAAAGTGTAAGTTGTATTGCACAAGACACAAGACCCGGTCATGAGAATACGTGGTACTACGGTTCAGGAGAAGAATTTTACGGCGTGGTTTCAGGAACTTCGTTTACGGCTTTATTGAGTGGTGACGGTATGTGGAAGAGCACCGACAACGGACAAACGTGGTCACATTTAATGTCAACGGCAAGTGGCACTCCGCAAAACAACCTGCAAAATGGGAGCTACGATTTTGTATGGCGCGTCATTACCGATCACACGAACTTGGTTGAAGATGTTGTCTATGCCGCAGTTTACAACGGAATTATTCGAAGCAACGATGGAGGAAATACGTGGACAGAAGTTCTTGGATTTACTTCAGGTGCAAGTGAATTTGTAGATGTGATAATGACACCATCGGGTGTGCTTTATGCGTCATTCAGCGACAACAGCACCAACGGCGGTGGGTTCTTCAGAAGTACTGATGGACTCAACTGGACGGAAATTTCTCCGGCGCTTCCGCAAATAGCGAACCTTAGAAGAACAGTGATGTGCGCGAATCCGCAAAACGAAAACGAAATTTATTTCTTGGGTGAAACCATTAACAATACGTTTTATCCGATTGATCACTTCTTCTACAAATACACGTATTTGGGTGGCGATGGAAGTGGCGCTGATGGAAGTTGGGAGAACCGTTCAGCGAATCTTCCTTCAATACCATGTCAGTTGTTCACGGGTATAGATTACGACTTCGCGACCTTCCGCACCCAATACAGTTACGACATGTGCATAGCGCACCATCCGACCATTCCGAATTTAGTGTTTATTGGCGGAACGAATTTGCACCGCAGTACCGATGCGTTTGCTACTGCTACTTCTGTAGATTGGATAGGTGGTTATCGTTGCAATGTTCCTGAGCCGTGGCATTATGTTTACGCGGAACATCACCCCGATCAGCAACTCATTGCATTCGATCCGGCCAATGGTTTAGGCATGTACAGTTTGAACGATGGCGGAGTACAACATACCGCAGACGTTACTGCCGATAGCGTTCAGTGGCAATCGTTGAACAATGGTTACTTGACGTCACAATTCTATACCGTAGCACTTGAGCCGGGCAATACGAACAGTCAGTTTTTAATGGGAGGAATGCAGGACAACGGAACATGGTTAACACATACCTCCGATGCAAATTCACCCTGGAGAGAAATGCATGCCGATGATGGCGCTTATTGCGCGATGCCCTTCGGTGCAGACTATGTCATCACCAGCTCTCAAAGTGGAAGAATTTTCAAGAAGTCAATCGACGCAAACGGAAACTTAACCGGCACCGAACGCATAGATGCAGAGAACGGTCCTGCTGCGCTTTTCATCAATCCTTTATTGTTGGATCCATGGACAAACAGATTATTTATAGCTGGAAATAAAATGATCTGGTACCTCGATCGCACAGATACCATTTCCGTAACCGGAAACTATCCAACAGCACGTAACACCGACGACTGGTCGAATGTTACCACGAGTACAATTACGCTAACCCAAGGAAGCATTTCATGCCTCGATATGGCGTACACCGATAATTCGGTTTTATATTATGGAAGTTCAGCTGGAAAATTATTCAAGTTAACAGATCTCTACGGAACTCCTGTGAAGACGAATATTTCTTCAACGTTGTTCCCTCCGAACGCCTACACTTCTGCAGTAAGCACAAATGATCTGAACGCGAACGAAGTCATGGTGAGTTTTTCTAACTTCAACAAGAAAAGTATTTTCCATTCAACAGATGCCGGCGCAACATGGTTGAATGTAAGTGGTAATCTTGAAGAGAATGTAGACGGAACAGGTAACGGTCCTGCAGTTTATTGGGTTGAAATTTATCCGAGTACTCCAACGATTTATTTAGCAGGAACTAGCGCTGGTTTATTCAGCACAACTGAACTGAATGGCGAAAGCACCGTTTGGCAAATGGAAGGCGCAAGCACAATCGGAAACGCTGTGGTGAACATGATTACTTCACGTCCATTCGACGGAACCGTTGCAGTAGCCACACATGCAAACGGGATTTACACGGCCAATCTTCCTATTGTTCCTGAAGTTTCTGTTGAAGCATTAGCAGAACGTATGGTAACTGTTTCAGCATTCCCGAATCCAACCGTCGATGAAATTCATTTCAACATGCAATTGGTTCCGGGTGAAATGACCGAAATGAATATTTATTCCTTAGATGGAAAATTGCTGAACTCGAAAAAATGGAAGGCTGTTGGAAGAGAGCAGTTGTCGTGGGAAGCCGCTCATGCAGGAACATTTATTTATCATTTGAAATCCGGAAGCACCACAAGAACCGGTAAATTTGTTGTCACAAAATAATTCGAAATATGTCTGAAATCATTTCAACCCATAACGCACCGAAGCCAGTAGGCGCATACCCGCATGCAAGAAGAGTGGGGAATCTATTGTTTCTTTCTGGTGTGGGTCCGCGCATCGCAGGTAGCGATGCAAACGACACGGGAGTACCGGGATTGAAGCTAGATAAATTCGGAAATTTTATTGAATTCGATTTTGAAGCGCAATGCAGAAACGTGTTCGATAACGTAAGAGCCATTTTAGATGCAAGCGGATCGAAGTGGGAGAACTTGGTAGACGTTACTGTCTTCTTGGTGAATATGAAGCGCGACTTTCAAACCTACAATCGCTTGTATGCTGAATACTTCAAGGACGCTAATCCCTGCAGAACAACTGTAGAGATTAACGCCCTTCCATCGCCGATTGCGATTGAGTTGAAGTGTATTGCTACTATTTAGTTTTCACACCCCAGATATCTACACCTTGGAATTGTTGCAACTCCATTTTAATAGATCCTACTTTGATTTTGGCTTGCGCCATAATGGGCAAGTGGTGTGCGTCGTCTGTTACCCAAACCGCTAGGTCGTTGGGATCTTTGAAAATACGTCCCTTCTGAACCACAGGTGCGAAGCGCAAACATTTGAATGTTCCAGCATCTACGCTAACGGTTTCTTTTCCAACGTAGCGCATTTTCAATCGGTAGAATTCATCGTCGACTAAGGTTTGAATCGTGATAATTTCCCCAGGTTTTGTATTCGTGAAGTCCATGGTCCGAGCATAGAACGCTGCACTCAGCATATCTTGAACGAAAGCAGGAGCAAGGTATCCTTCGTTTTTTCTGTTCTTGAATGCACGCTTGTGCTGAAAGAAAAAATAGTCTTGCATAACCATGTAGCCACCTTCATCGCAATTACGTTTGAATTGGTAAGGAAAAATCCCCTGCTTGTCTACATACGATTCGTATTTGTCGCGCACCTTGAAGAACCAGTCGAATGATCCCGAGCTATGACCTTCACCCACGATGTGGTAGGTATCTCTTCCTCCGAATTTTTTATTTCCCTCTTCCACAGAAATGGTGGCTACACCAGCATCGACCATTCCGTAGTGAATGCGGTAGATTGATTTTTCGCCAGAAGTGAAGGCGTAATTATTAACGTTGCGCAATGCGTGCACAGGTAAATTTTCAACTTTAACAGGCGTAGGTTTAGAACTTTGGCCAAGCATGTTCAGCGCTCCCACTGACAATGCGGTAAACAAGAAGATGTGTTTCATAAAGTCGATTTGTTTTTAATTAACGGAACTTTCGATCCGAAATTTCAAACATTGGACCAAAGATTTATTCCACCACCACGCGCTTCACTGTGAATGAATTTTCTGTTCGGAAAATAAACTCATAAAGTCCAGGAGCGAAGGCTGAAACGTCCACTGTATAGCGCATGCTGTTGAATTGGAAGTTCGAAATGTTCTTTCCAGAAACATCTTTCACTTGCACCGAAACATTTCCTGCGTGAGCATTCAATTCAATGTTCAAATCAGATGAAGCTGGATTCGGATAAAGGTTCAATCCAATTTCATTCAACGTGTAAGTATAGATATTCGTCTCGTCTATATATCCGTCGCAGTCGTTGTCTATTCCATCTACTGTTTCTACCGCTGAAGGATTAATTGCAGGATTAGAGTCGTCGCAATCGTCGTTGTTCGTCGCTGTTCCCGTTGGCACAATGCATGAATAAATAACCACCCCTGCTCCATATCCATCGCCGTCGATATCCATGTAGTACGCTTGTCCCAATCCTTCGTCAATAGCACCGTTGCAGTTGTCATCAACGTCGTTACAGAACTCAGTTGCATCCGGATTCATTCCGGCGTTGTTATCGTCGCAGTCTCCTGCGCACGCAGAGAACCCATCGCCATCTCCATCGAACCCTTCATCGATTGTTCCATCACAGTTGTCGTCTAAGTTGTTGCACAATTCCATTGCACCTGGATAAGACAATGCATTTCCATCGTTACAATCGTCAACGCAAGAGAAGAACCCGTCACCGTCTAAATCGGCGTTGGATGTAATGAATGAACTGTTGTCGTTGCAATCGTTTCCATTCGTAACAAAACCAGCAGAGATTTCACATCCAGTTGTCATCGTTTGCGGGTCTCCAAAACCATCACCATCGGCATCTTGGTAATATGTAATTTCATTTGAAACGGTTACCCCTCCAACCCATGTGATGCTGTCATTCGCTGTTCCATTTGTAACGACAAGCGTTACATCGTATATGCCAGGAGAGGTGTACATCACATATGGATTTTGCAGTGATGAAGAACTAGGAACACCTCCTGGGAATACCCAGTTCCAAGAGGTTGGATTGTTATTCGTGTTGTCTATGAAATGAACAGGATAATTCACGCAAGAAACATTGTTGAAGGTTGCGCTTGCGGCAATGTATTGAACGGGCAAGCATGGTCCGATTTCAGTAAGTACGTTGTGTGTGAAAATATTCAACGCTTCATCGAATGCTGCAATGCAAATTTCAGTTCCAGTAAAGGTTTCAACATACACACGAAGAATTGGAGTAGGCGTGTAGTGCACAGGAATCATGCTTCCTAAGTGACCAAGCGCTCCAATCTTCACTCCGCTTACTTCTTTGTAAACAATAGCAGACCAAGTTGTTATTGGAAGAAGAGATGTGACGTTTGTAATGGTTGCTCCTCCAATATCGAACTGCAATGCATTCACTTCGCCGTTAGGATTCATGATGGTTACATCGAAATAACCTTGTTCAGCATTCACGTTTGTTACTCCAAGGGTTACGGTTTCAGACGCATCAACAATTTCAGGATCCCAACCGCAAGGTTGCATGTTTCCCGGAATAACGCCCGCATCGATTTGTGCGTGAATACATTCTTCAAGGTATGCTGCATCTGCAATACTAATATCTCCATCGCTGTTCAAGTCGTTGCATATTGAAGCCGACAGGTCTGAATAAACAGCTGAATTTCCGTACATGTCCACATCAATCTGCGAGTAAATTAAGTCTTCGTTCAAGTCACCTTTTTTTGTTTCTGCAGGGCAATTGCCTTGGCAGTCCGGTTGAGCATTTCCGAAGAGTTGACCCACACAGTCAACGATTTCAGGACAAGAACCAATTGGAAGTTTCACGAAGTTGATGATGTTATTCATCGCATCGCGTTCGAAGGAAATACACACTTGCGCCCAGTTGTTATCGTAACGCAATTCATAGTTTCCTAGAGCGTCAGGATCTTGGTCCCAGTTTGTGCGAACAACCAAGTGATAAGTTCCTGCTGGTACATTGGTAATGTCAATCCATTGGCAACTTAATCCAGAGCTATATACATCATAGCATCCGGCAGTAATACCCATGTTTCCACAACCGTATTTCGCAACGCCCGTTACGCAACCAATATCAAGTACGCAGAATCCGTTTTTGAATCCGATTTCAGGCATTAAATTTCCATTGTTGTCATACAAAAGATATTCTGCGTAGCCAGAATAGTGATAGTGATTGTGACAAGGATCGAAGATGAACTGCGGGTTCGCCACGTTCGGAACACCAATGAAATAATCGAGGTTTCCGATGTTGTCGATGCGCGTAGAGAAGCGCACAATTTGTCTCGTTCCCAAACCTTGCAAGCATCCTTCGTTCACCAAACATCCATCTGTTGCAGTTAGGGTGGTTTGATACAATGAAGTGTAAAGTACGTTTCCTTCAACCATTATATCGGGACCTACATTCGAGCAGTTCGGATCTCCGTTGTAATAACATGCAGCGGGTGCTTCAGCAAGCGGGCTGTAGTTACAAGCGTTTAAATCCATGCATCCAACGATAGGTCCCATGTACTGAAATAAAACCTCAAATGAGCTAAGTCCACACGCCCCTCCGTCGTCACCTACTCGAATGTAATATGTTTCCCCCCCTTCGAGGTAGGGTGTAATTTCAGCCTCTAGACCGCACAAATCGTCGTTGTACGTGTATGTCGCTTCCATTGAGTTGTCGAATAAAGCCATATTGCAATAGTCGTATAACCAAATCTTAGTATCGCATCCCGCTAGCCCACATGTTGAAACCTGATATTGTCCATTCACGGACGGGGTAAACTCATACCATGAATTCGGTGCAGGAACAGCGTTTAATCCTAGGTTAGCGACTATTGCATTGTCGCAACTTGTTCCTTGCGGACAATTCACTTGTATGGTTGCAAGCGCGCCGAATGCGGCACCTGTTGCAACGGAGTTTCCATCTAAATAAACGGTGTAGTTTCCCCCACCATTCGCACAACACAATCCATTTCCACCTGTATCATAAATTTCAACGCGATGACAATTATTGCTAATGCAGAAGTTCGCATCGTTAGTAGTTCCTTGTTGAATAACTAAGTTCTGTTGATTGAAGACTTTCCATGACGTTTGCTGTGGAAGGTTATCCGCTGTAATGTCAACTGTTAAGGTGTGTCCAGCAGTTACAATCACATTCAGTGTTGCACTGTTACTATTTCCGAGCGGATCGTAGGTTGTAAGTGTAACAGGAAACATTCCAGCCGCTGCAAAAGTGGTGGTTGGATTTTCCAATGTTGAAGTAGCAGGAACACAACCAGCTGGGAACGTCCATTCGAAAGTCGTTGCGTTTCCAGTTGAAGTATTGTTGAATTGAAAATTCATGCAATTCATTCCCGAAGGATAATAATTGAAGTTGGAAGCCAATGTTGGGAATTCGCAAGTGCCATCATCAATGGTTGCGCATGAGTTGTAGTTTGATGCGTTATCGTCCGTGCAACCTGAAACAGTTGTAGACGTTATGTTGAAGTTGAATTCACCCATGGTGCTGTTATAACCTCCCACCTGAATGTAATACGTTTGCCCAATAGTTAAGTAGTCGTCTTCGTTCGCTCCAGCGGTTCCGTTACCGGTGGGACAGCCAAATTTCACCATAGCAAAATTACCTGCAGCATCATCGTCATCGCAAGCAATGATAGATCCGTTGCACGCATTGTATACCGCCATTTGTGTGTCGGTAATTCCAGTTCCGGTTCCAGTGGTAGCGCTAGTTTGAATAGTAACATTTCCACCTTGGTAAACGAATGAATACCAAATATCGCGGATGGTTCCGCCGCAGCCAGGTGTTGGTCCTGTTGCAACATTGTTGTTATTGGTTACAATAACGCCGCTGTTTGGCACGAAAGCGGCTGCTGTAGCGCATGTTTCGTTAGGCATAAAAATGTTACACAATCCATTGTCAACTGTAGCGCATGAGTTGTAGTTTCCTGCTGAAGGGTCTGTACAACCTGCAATGTCAGCAGAGGTTAATTGAATACTAAAATTTCCTTGGAGATTGTTGTATCCACCAACTTGAACATAATACGTTGTACCCACCGTTAAGGCTGGGCATGTCATAACCAATTGAGAGGCGTAACCCATTCCCGCAGCGTCATCGTTGCAAAGCAATTGGGTTCCCGTGCAACTGTTGTATACAGCCATGCGCGTGTCTGCTAGTGTGCCTAAGGTGGTTGTTAATGTGAAGGTTCCTCCAGTAAAAGTGAATTTGTACCAAACGTCTTTTATTGCTGCGCCTGCGCCAACACCACAAGAAGGACTTGTTCCTTCCGTTACTGTATTCAAGTTTGTGGAGGCAACTATTCCAGCGTTTGGAATTAATTCAATGGCATTGGTGCAAATGTCATTCGAAGGAGCTTGTGAAAAGGCCTGAAAAGACACGAAAAATGCAAAAGCAAGCAAAATCTTTTTCATGGAAACGGTTATGGTTAAGGAAAGGAAGTTACAAAGAATAGGCGGAAAGGAATAGAATTATTTCCGAAAAAAACCATCATCCTTGAAGTGCCAAGGGTCTGTCTTTCTTCCCGGAGCAATATCGAAGTGACCGAGGATATACTTGAAGTTGTACTCTGCATCAAGTTGATCGATAAGTTTACGCAGCACTGCGTATTGCGCCTCGTTCGGACCAACGGTATAGGTGCACATGATTTCAATACCAATGGAACATGCATTCACATCAGTTGTTCCGTCGGGCAGTTGACTTTTTCCTGCGTGGAAAGCTATGTTTTTGTTTTCGACCAATTGATAAACAACACCGTCTCTTCCTATTAAATAATGCGCTGCTACCTTGTATTGCTTGAATTGTTTAATAACCCCTTTGACTGAGAAAGTATCCGGATTTTGAATGTTTGGAAATGAGGCGTTAAACGTCGAGTGAATGATGAGCGCCTTGACCTCTCGCTCAACTTCACTGGTTTTGTATCCGAAAGAAACGAGTTTGAGAACAATGGAAGTATCGCATACCTGCGCTGTCACCGCAAGGTTCAAAAAGAACAAAAAAAGAATTGCGAAAAATCGCATTAGGCCTCTACAACGGTGAACGTATAGTACTCCATGATTTCGTTGCAAAGCAATTTCTTGCATGCTTGATCAACGATGTTCTCAGCAGCGGCATGATCAGCCGCTTCAACAAACAAGCTCATGTGTTTTCCAACACGAACATTTGCGATGGTTCCGATAGATAAACTGTTCAATGACGAGGTCACTGCTTTTCCTTGTGGATCTAATAATGCTTCCAATGGCATTACGTTTATTTCAGCTTTAAACTTTTTCATGGTGTTTCCCAAATAGGTGTTGAACGGCAGATAAAATGAGGTACAAAAGTAAGGCAATTGGAACGGTCCACAGGACTTTTTTCAAAATGAAATGAGCACCGATGGCGGTTAACAATATGGTTCCAATAAAAATGAATTTCATAGCGTTTTCCTTCCAAATGAAATTTGAAAATTTGAAAGAAAGCAGCGGAAGCCTTGAAGCCATGAGGAATGCGAAGAGGAGAATGAGTCCGATGAGAACTTCATTGCTTAAAGGTTCTGTTTCTGTCAAAGACAAAACACTCAACCAGAACAGTCCGTTTGCGGGAACAGGAAGTCCTTTGAATCCGGTTGATTTCGAAGTGTCTAAATTGAATCGAGCCAATCGAAAAGCAGCTGCAACGGCCAAAAGAAATGCTATCGCCGCCCATGTTTTTAATTCGGGTTGAAGAAGTCTGAACAGCCAGAAAGCCGGCACAACTCCGAAACTAACCACGTCGGCTAATGAATCCAATTGCTTTCCCATTTCGGAAGCAGCACCAATGGCCCGTGCTACCAATCCGTCGAGTAAATCTGCAAATGCTGCAATGAGCACAAATAGGAAAGCATCTTGAACATCGTGAGCCAATAGCGCCGCGCATCCCATAACTAAATTTAGCATGGTGAGGGTGTTGGGGATGATTGCTTTTCCAAACATGCGGCAAAGATAGGTTTTAGAATTCGAATTGTAGTTTTGCACGAAGTCCGAAGCGCACGATGTTTGCGTGGTCTAGATAAGACAGACGCCACAAGGCGTCTACGCGTAAAATTTTAAAGATGTTTTCTACTCCGATTGCTGCTTCCATGTAGGGTTGTTTTAATCGATAAATATCTGCAATCCCATCTGCGTTAAAATCCCGGCTCAGCAATTCGTCATTCTTCAAATCATAACTTCCAACCAACACTTTTGCGCTCGCTACTTCTCGCCATTTCAACTTACGCAATAAAGGAATCTTGTTGAATAACAAACCTTCAGCGTGGTAAGATGCCCAAACACTTGCCCATTTGTCGCTTACAAATTCGAAGTAGTTCATGGTGTTATAACTTGCTTCATCGTAGAAAAAAGTTTCGTTTCCTTGGTGCATTTGAAGCATGGGGTAAGGAAGATTTCCGAAAATTTTTCCAGCCTGAACAGAAAGATTTAAATAACCGAATGGCCCGAAGCGCATTTTGTCTGACACCTGCATTTCTAGACGTTGATATTTGTATTCAGCGTTCATTACTCCAGGAAGAGCGAGACTGTAAATCATTTCAAATTCGGGGTAATTGGTCCCAAGACTTATGCGCTCGAATTCACCATAAACAAATTTTTCTTTGAAGGCGAAACGAGTATAGAGTGAAATCTCTGTTGTTACTAGTGCGTTCTCTTTTTCGAAGCTATTGGTAAGTGGAAGAAATCGAGTGTAAGAATATTTTGTTCCGGCGGGCCTTAATGCGCGGTGGGTAAATATGAGTTTATTGGAAAGTCCATACAGCCACTCTTTTTCAATGTATGAATTGAAGTCGGTTACATCGGTGAGTTTGTTAGCCGGGTTTCTTCTGAAGAGAGAAGATAAGATATTGTCTTGACGGAAGGCCCCAGCGCCAAGACCTAATTGTTCCATGTCTCTTTTCCCATGCGCTGAAATGGCTAGTCGAGGACTTTTATTTATAACATAGAGCCCGCCCGCACCGTATTTGAAACGATCATCTCGAAAGCCATAAGCGAGATAACCATCGAGCATTAATCTTTTGCTAAATTCATTGCTTGTTCGTCCTCCAAATCGCAACCTATTACCTTCAATTGGATTGAAGCTATAAAAGGTATAATACGGTCCATATTCGAAATTACCCTTCACTTTATAACCAGAAACAAAAAGCGTAATAATGTCCGTTACCGTTTGGAATTGCGGAAGGGTTTTCAGCGTATCTGCCATATTGAATATGCGCTGTTCTTTGGCTGTTAAAGCAGCATGCCTCATATTTTGCCAATAGGCATCGTCGTGATTCGAGGAGTTCGGGTCGACGACTATGTCTGTGTATCCCTGGTAGAAGGGGTCTTCACGAGGTTTGTTAATGATGAATTTTTTATAGCTGCTATTTTTTCTTCCGTATATCCCGATTTTTTTTTCACTCATGTTGAATTCAACCAAGAGTTGGTCTTTCACGAGCATCCAAACTTCGTCTTCGATCTCGTTGTATTCTTGATGGACGCTGAAATCTTTGATCCAATTGATGTTCGCGCCTTCGGAAATCGCTGCGTCTACTTGCTTAACAGCATACGTGGTGTCGTGAATCCACATTTCACCATGAAACAAAAGCTCTTGTTTTCGTCGTGGGAAAAATTCTAATTTGTAACACCACTTTCCTTCAATGAAGGCACTGTCTACCAGACCATAATCATAGAATCCAAGGGCATACGTCGAGACAGGCGAGGTGAAGCTTTTCGAGAAGATAACAATTTCGTTGTCGTAGATATTTACGTTCTGGTACATGTCGCCCAAGAACTGATTCACACTTTGGTTTTCTACTCCGGTAACGCGTGTTCCTTTTACAATCTCTTTGGAAATTTTCGGGTTGCGTCGGTAATAAAAATCGGAAAGCGATTCGGTCATGAAGACCGGCAAGTATGGCTTTTCCTGCGTGGTATCAATTCCTTCGAAAATGAATTCAAAAGGCTTCATGAGTTTCTTATCGCCAATGGCCGCACTTATATTATTCAAATCGAATTCTACTTTGTTGTAAGCTTCGTATTCGTAGGCATCTAGTTTTTCTCGGTTGTTGATTTTCTTATTGGCAATCACTTTTTTCATGAGTGCTATCGCGGGATTGGGTTCATCTTTCGGACGAATGACTACAACGCTGGTGGTGTTTTCATCTGCGAGAGCAAAGTTTATTTCTTTGGTAGAACCTTGCTTTACATAGAATGACTGTTGCGCATAGCCCATGCCTTTGCAGCGAAGGGTGTCGCTCGAGTAGTAAGTTTCAATTCTGTATTTCCCGTTTTCATCTGAAGTTGTTCCAGACTTTGTGCCAACGAAATAGACAGGAGCAAAAGGAACAGTCTGCTTTGAAACGGCGTCTATTACAGTTCCGAATACGACAGTTTTTTGCGCAGAGAGCGCAAGAGAAAAACATATCGATAAGAAAAGTAAAAGTCCTTTTTTCATTCCTCACGAAGAAACGAAAAAGTTTTCAAAGCGTCAAGAGGACTGACAAACGTTACCCATTATTTGTTGTTGAAAGCTTGTAAGCCTTCTTCCAACCAAGCTCTGAATTCAGAGGTTTCAACAATGCCGCTCTTCACTTGATTCATCAGCTCTTCTCTGCCTTCTGTCATTGGATCAATAATCGCATACATTGGTTGAGAATTGTTGTTGAAGGTTTCAATTTCGAAAGCAGACCACAAGTCACCGTAGGTCTCAATCTCCTTTTCAATTCCGGCCCATTTGGTTACAACGGTTTCTTTTAATTCGGCAGGTAATTCTTTCTTGTCATCAACATAAAGGCTAACAACAATGAATTCATTTTGCAATAAATCAAGAACTTCAGGCCATACGTGTTCTTCCATCTTTCTGCAATTCACACAAGCATATCCTGTGAAATCGACAAACAAAGGCTTGCCTTCTCTGCGGGCGCGTTCAAGTGCAACAGTGTAATCATGTTCGCAAAGTAATCCATGCGGACAATCACTTGGGTAAGCATACGAATAGCCAGTAGGAGGCGCAAGTCCGCTCATTAACGGGAGCGCATTGTATGAAGTTCCTTCTTCATTCACGAATAATCCACTGGCAAGGTAAACCACCCACATTCCAATTATGGTAGTAAAGACAATTCGGAATTTCGAAAACTTCTGAATGGGACTGTCGTGTGAAAATTTAATTGCTCCAATTAAATAGAGGTACATTCCAAAGAAGATGATTACCCACAACCCCATGAACACCTCGTACTTCAACAAGTTCCAGTGCACCACTAAATCTGCTTGAGATAAGAATTTCAGCGCAAGTGCAACTTCTAAAAATCCGAGTACCACCTTAACAGAGTTCAACCAGCCGCCTGATTTTGGCAAGCTCTTCATCATGCCTGGGAACATAGCGAATAACGCAAACGGAATTCCCAATGCCAATCCGAATCCGCCCATTCCAATCGTTAATTGAATTGCTCCTCCGTCTTTGGCTAAAGATCCTGCGAGCAAAGAACCTAAGATAGGTCCGGTGCACGAGAACGAAACAATAGCCAACGTAAGTGCCATGAAGAATGCTCCTAACATTCCTCCTGCTTCCGCATTTTTGTCCATCTTATTTGCCAATCCAGCAGGAAGCGTTATTTCAAACAATCCGAAGAATGAAAGAGCGAATACAATAAAGATGGCGAAGAACACAATGTTCAGAGGAACATTGGTGGAAATGTCGTTCAGAATGTTCTCGTTAATCTGATCCAAGAAGTGGAACGGCAATGAAAGTAAAATGTAAATGAGGAAAATGAATCCGCCATAAATCAACGCTTGGAAAATTCCTTTCTTTCGATCTTTGTTTCCTTTGGTGAAGAACGCAACCGTCAGGGGAATCATAGGAAACACGCACGGAGTGAGCAATGCAACCAATCCGCCTAAGAATCCTAGGAAGAACAATTGCCACATGTTTCCATCTTGAGCAGTCGCTGACGAGACACTTCCACTTTCTAAACGCGTGGTTAACTTCTCTTTATCGTTACGTATGGTTTGAATCCAATATCTGAATTTAGTTGTAGTTGGTTCTAATTGAATTTGCTCTTCTTCTGCGGCTGCCGTATCTGCAGGAGTTACAGTAGCGACAGTACCGTCAGCTGCATTGGGTGTGATTTGAACTTTAAATTTAGTATCGAACTGCGTGCATGAAGTTTTACAAGCCTGACAAAACACATTGCCTTTAAGAGTGAATGGGGCAGTTCCTGAAATTTGTATTTTTTGTTTGAATAAAGCGGTTTTTTCAAAAATCCATTCATCACCCGGCCAATCTGGATTGAAATGAACTGAATACTTTTCTTCGGTTACTCCTCCTATTAATTTGTAATTAGATGGATCTGAAACAAATGTTATTTCCGTAGGAAAAGCCATCACATTTGGATTCGACGAGGGGTGAATTGAAAAGATGTGCCAACCCTCTTCAATGGTTGCCTTCAGCTCAATCTCGGCTTCATTATTCGGGAGGCTAATTACATTCGCTTTCCACTTTACGGGTTCAACAATTTGTGCCTGCGCATTCCAAGATGAAAACAAAAGTGCAAGGGTCGCAAAAATCTTTACTGATAAATTCTTCATAGCTTCAAAAATAGTTCAATTCAATTCTAATTAGGTGAGGCGCATCACAAAAACCTTCTTCGCCGAGTCGTCTAATTTGTAATCCTCTGAAATACACAGTCCAATAACCGCAACAATTTCGTTCTGACTCACAAGCACAGGAAAGTTCTTCTTTTCATTCATTGGAATCTTCGCTTGCACAAGCACATCGCTCACTTTTTTCATCCCCTTCATTCCCAATGAACGAATTTTATCTCCGGCCTCATATTCGCGGATCTCTAATGGAAAACGCAACTTATCGGCATTCAGTTGCATGACCTTCGGATCTTTTTCAATTTCATACCCCTTAGCTGGAAGAATATCTACCTCGTATTTCGATTCGTCCAATGGCATTTCACTCTGCAAAGCATGCAACACATAGTTATCGCGATCGCGCGCAACTGCATACGTTGCATTTGAAACTTTTGCTCCGGTCTTCTGAAGTTTCAAAATCTCTTCAATTTCTCCGGTTGTGAATTCAAAGAGGTTCAACCATTCCCATAAAATTTGTCGCGGTGCATAGTGGTTGTGCACAGCTGCAATCGAAAGCAATTCATTTTCTCCTTTCATGACTACATTCTGTTCGAGCCAGTTTTGCAAACTCTCTTGAACAATCGAATGCTGTTCTTCCCAAATTTCAATGCTGTTGGAAAGGGTTTGAAGAATATTTGGATTCAACTCTTCTAAAATTGGAACGACCTTATTTCTAATTTTATTTCTTCCATACACGTTCGAACTGTTCGAAGCGTCTTCTCTCCATTTCAATTTTATTTCTTTCGCAAAACCTTCCAATTCTTTTTTCGAAAGATCTAAAAGCGGACGCCATTTGGTTGAAGTCATGCGCTTCATTCCAAGTAATCCTTTCAATCCGCTTCCACGAACAAGGTGTTGCAAAACGGTTTCCAGTTGGTCGTTCGCATGGTGCGCAAGAACCACAGTGGTATATCCGAATTCATCTTGTAACTGCTGAAAGTACGTGTAACGAAAATCGCGGGCACGTTCTTGCAAATTGTTTTTCGAGTCCTTCCACAAATCGCCTGCTTGCGCACAGTGAAAAGTGAGTTTATTTTTTTTGCAATAAGCCTTCACAAACTGTTCGTCTTTTTCAGAATCTTTCGCGCGAAGTTGGTAGTTCACATGCGCCACAGCGAATGGAATTTTAGCGCGAAGAAGCAATTCAGCCATAAGCATAGAGTCCATGCCCCCGCTTACCGCCACAAGCAACTGCGCTTCATCGAAGGTTTGAAATTCGGCCTTTAAGTCTTTGAGTAATTTTTTCATGTTCAGTTAAATATGGAAAGGGTGGAAGCGGCTTTTAACAGGCATTCGTCGTATTCCGCTTCCGCGTTCGAGGCATGTGTAATGGCGCTTCCCACTTTTATAGTTGTTTGTTTTTTTTCTTTGTTGTAAACCGCAGAACGAATAATAACATTGAAGTCGAAATTTCCATTCGGTTCAATAACCCCAAAGGTACCGCTGTAAAGTCCTCTGTCTAACATTTCAATTTTTTCCATGTGCTTCACAGCGCTAATTTTCGGAGCGCCGGTCATGGATCCCATGGGAAACATTGCTGCTAAAATTTCTGTGAATGTAATGTTGGAAGGAAGCTGCGCTTCTACCGTGCTTAACAAATGATGAAGCGTTTTGAAGGTATGAAGTTCGCACAATGCCGTAACCTTAACACTCGCTTTCTGCGCTATTCGTGAAAGGTCGTTGCGAACCAAATCAACAATCATGATGTTTTCAGCTTGCTCTTTTTTACTTGATCGAAGCCAGGTTTTGTTCTCCTCATCTTCAGCTGAATTCGCTCCTCTTTTAATTGTTCCTTTAATGGGTTGTGAAATTATTTTATTTCCTTTTTTTTGAATGAAACGCTCCGGTGATGTACACAAGAGTTGAATATTTTCCCCATTGAAATAAACTGCATGTGGCGCTTCTGTAGCGTTGTTCATCTTTGAGAAATGGGCGAACGCGTCATTGAGCGTACCCAATGCCTGAAGAGGCATACAGAAGTTTGTTTCGTAATAGTCGCCTCGTTGAATGTGTTCGAGAATGCGTTCAATTTTTTCAATGTAAGCACCCTTGTTTTCGAGCATTTCGAATACAAGTTTTTCTTCTTGAGTCGAATGCTCTACTTTTTTGTAGTTGGAAATAAAATCTTCTATTACCGAACGTTCGTTCGGTTGTTCTTCAGTAAGGGAAAACCACGTTCCGTTCTCTTCTTTCCAGATGTGTTTGGGTTCGAAGAAATAGACGAGTTCACTTCCATCTGAACAACAATTCTCGTAAGCGTTTTTTTCAAAAAGTTTTTTCGCTTCGAAGGAAACGTACCCAAAAACAGGAAGATTTTTTTCCTTCAACCAAATATTCAGTTGCTCTATTTCAGCCGGGTTGTTTTCATTGAGTACGAATGTGCTTTTCTTTCCCCAAGCAATATAGGCCTGACGTTCAGACGAATTTGGAGGAAGAAAGGTGAAGTATTCGTTTTCCCAAAGTTGCATGGGTGCAAAGGTAATGCTTACTGACGCCTATTTGCGAGAAGAACGGGCGGACCGCCATCGAAAGGATTATCACCTCTGCCAATGCTGCGTGCTTCAATGCCTGCGGCTTTCATAACGGCGCGATCACCGAATTTTTTCCGCAGTTCATCCATGGCAGTGTACAAGCTTATTTGTTCTTCATTGTCGTCGAACAAATTAATCTGGTATCCGCCTGAAACCAAGTGGCTGAAGCGGACGCCAATAAGACGAATTAAGACGCGACGGCTGTATAGCTTTTCGAAGAGCTCTAATATTTTCGGGATAAGAATGTGATCGGCTGATGTGTATGGAATGCGGCATTGCATGGTCTCCGTTTGGAAGTCAGAGTACCGCAACTTCACTGTAACACACGAAGTGAGTTTTTCCCCCTTGCGTAACTGGAAAGCTAAGTTTTCAGTCATGGCAATTAAGAGTCCGCGTAGCTTATGCACGTCTATGGTGTCTTGATCGAATGTTCTTTCTGTTGAAATGGATTTCCGTTCTTGGAAAGGCACAACAGGCGAAGGGTCTATGGCATTGGCTTTTTTCCAGATGCTCGCCCCGTTTTCTCCGAGGGCCTTCGACATAACATCCAAAGGCATTTCCTGAAGGGTGTGTATTTTCCGAATGCCTAGATTAACGAGAAGCTGATGCGTTTTTTCTCCAACCATGGGAATCTTCCGAATGGAAAGAGGGGCAAGGAAAGGCTTCTCTGTTCCCGTTTCAATTCGAATCTGGTTGTTCGGCTTGGCTTCACCCGTAGCCACTTTGGAAACAGTTTTGCTGGTAGACAATCCGAAGGAAATTGGAAGGCCTATTTCTTTTCCTATTTTTTGTCTGAGTTCTCCGGCGAATTGGTAGCATCCGAAAAAACGATCGAGCCCTGTTAGGTCGCAGTAGAATTCGTCAATGGATGTTTTCTCGAAAAGCGGAACCGCTTCGCGAACCATTTCGCTTACGAGGTCTGAATATTTGAGGTAGTTGTAGGAATTTCCTTTGATAACTACCGCTTCTGGACAGAGCTTTCTTGCCATGTGCATGGGCATTGCGGAATGTACACCGAACTTTCGCGCTTCGTAGCTGCACGAAGCCACTACGCCGCGGTCGCTGGTACCACCAATAAGAACGGGTCTGTTGTTTAGACGGCTGTCTAATAAACGCTCGACCGACACGAAAAAGGTGTCCAGATCCATATGTAGAATTGAGCGTTCAGGTGACATAAAGCAAACTTATCTCGTGGGAGCACAAGATTTGAAATTGTTAAAAAAGTTTTTTGAAGAGGTTGAAGAATTATTTTTTCTTCTTTCCGGTTTGGTCTGTATCGTCCTCGTCTTCGTCGTCGGTGATACCGTCATCCTCATCATCGGTAATGTCTGAATCGCCTTCAGAATTGCGGTTGTTGTTCGAAACAGATGAGTTAGTTGGAATGTCGTTGTCTGTGCTAAACTCGGCGCCATCAACAATTTCAGAACGCAATGTTCCAACGGAAGTGGCATCTTCCATCCAAACAGATTTGGTGCATGAGGCGAAGGCCAATGCAACAAAAAAGAGGAGCGTTATGTAGTTGAGTTTTTTCATAGTTGACCGAAGTCCATACAAATATAACGAAAACTCTTAAAAAGTGTTGCCCTGATTGAAAATTTCCTGGAAATCTTTTGGGAAGTGAATGCTGACGCGCGTTCCTGATTCCCCATTTTCCGTTTTCCAGTCTTCGGGCCCCTTCAGTTCAATGTGTTTGCCGGTCATCTGTTCAATGAGCGCTATTCGGCTGCGGGTAATTTCCATTCCTTTCGAGATGTGCCCGTCGCTATTCGTTTTCCTAGATTGACTTTCCGTTAAACCAATGCCGTTGTCTTCGACGCGAATTTCAAGGCACCCTTCCTTCAACTCGAAAAAGACATGCAGCTGTCCGCCAGAATCTTTCGGCAACAATCCGTGCCAAATGGAATTTTCCAAAAACGGTTGAATAAGCATGGCCGGAATTTTAACCGATCGCAGTGCTTCAGGAGAGTCTTGGTGAACACGATAAATGAACTTATCGGGGAAGCGCATGCTTTCCAATTTCAAGTACAATTCAAGACGTTCAATTTCTTCCGAAAGGGGCGCGAAGTTTTCTTCCGAACTGTCTAGGTTTTTACGAATGAGTTTCGCGAAATCTGTGAGGTACTGGTTCGCCGCCAATTTATCTTGACGGTTAATGTAGTATTGAATCGAATTCAATGCGTTGAAAATGAAATGGCGATTCATGCTTGAATTCATGCTCTGTTGTTCAAGCATGAGCAACTTCGCCTTCATTTCAGATTGTTCGGCTAAATGCTTGTTGCGAATGTTCCTTCTTCTTGAACGAGAAATAAGAACGACAACTCCAACAAGAAAAAGGAATTCTAGAAGAATAACCCACCACATCAAATACCAGGGCGGAAGGATCCGAAATTGCCAAGTTACCTCTTCGCTCCATTGTCCGCTTTCTCCGCAGCGCGCACGAATGTGGAACGTGTAATTTCCTGAAGGAAGATTGTTGAAGTTTACTTGCGAAAAGGTTGTTGCACTGCTCCATGTGCTGTCTAATCCTTCCAACCAATAACTGAATTCAAGTCTTTCAGGGTAGGTAGTGCTTGACGCGTCGAAAAAGAAGGTGAATGAATTTTGTCTGTAGTTGAATTCGAGTCCATTCGGAAAAGACTTGCCGTTCCAGGTTCCAGAAGTGAGCGTTTTCCAATCGATGTTCTCCAAATTCGATTGTATGTTGGTGAGGTGAACAAGGGGAGTTGGAATGTTGAATTTAGCATCAATAGCGCTCAATTCAATTTGCATAACCCCGTTCGGTGTGCCAACCCAAACGGTATTTTGAAGATCGACGAAGACGGCGTTCAAGTTTGTTTCAAGACTAATGAGTCCGTCGGATTCATTCAAGTGAATCTTACGCTCACCAAGGCCTCCAGACTGATTCAGCTCCCAAATGAAAATTCCGTTCAGCGTTCCAATCCATAATTTATTTTGAATCACTTTCAAGAAGTTCACCGTGTTTCCACCAGGTTCTTCAGAAATATTTAAATGCACGAAACCATTTTCGTTGCCTTTGTACAATCCCGATTGTGTGCCTGAAATTATTTCTCCGTTTGGAAGTTCAGCAACACTATACGCACTTGCATCCTGAAGTCCTTGAGCTTCTCCGAAATTGGTGAATGCGTTGTTTTGAAAAAGCGAAATTCCATCGCGAGTGGCCATCCAGATTTTCCCATCACGCGATTCAATAATGTGACGAATTCTTGTAGCAGGGAAATTGGGTAACTGCGAAAAACTTTGAAATGTTTTATTTGAAAAGGATTGAAATCCCTTGTTGGTTCCAATGAGTAAGCTGCCGTCTTTTCTTTCGCATAGACTTAAAACTACCTCTTCTTCCAAACCATTTTCTTTTCCATATTGAAGCCAATGAGGCATACTGTATGAATCACGATCGTAACAATAAAGTCCTTCCGGAGTACCTACCCAGATGGCATTGTTCCAGTCTTTCAACGTAGTCCAAACGCGCAGATTAGGAGAAAGTTCATTTAACGATGCATTGAAATTCGCACTGAATGGATTGGCGGGATTCGACCGAAAGCTTACTCCGTTGTCATACGTACCAAAGAAAAAATTTCCTTGATGATCTTGAGTGATGCTCATGACCGCGTTACCCGTTAATCCACTGTTTACTGTGAAACTCTTGAACTGCGTATTGGTCAGTTTGAAAACACCACCGCCGTAACTGGCGAACCATTGCATGCCTTCTCGATCAATGAACACTTGACGAATATCGTCGACCGCTAAGCCGTTCGATTTTGAAAAAAAGAGATGGTTTGCGTTCGCTTCATTGAACATGACAACTCCAGTTCTACTTGTGAAATAGATGTTTCCGTTATTGAAATCTATTCCCGTGAAAACATTAGCCAAGGCGAAGTCGCCTATGTTCGTCAGTGAAAGCCCTGTCGTCACATTGAGCACTCCTCCCAGTGAAGTAACTGCCCAAAGTTCATGCTTCGAGGTCTCTATAAAATCGAACAAAACAATCTCTACGTTATTCAGTAAAAACAGTTGTTCCCATTGATTGTTTTTTAGTTTCCAAATTCCTTTTTTTGTAGCGACAAGAATTTCGTTGTTGCTATTTTTTCGAATTCGTTTGATGTTTTCTCCTTGAAAAAATAGCGTGATGTTGTCCTCTACGAATTTGTTTTCCGAATAAAAAATAAGTCCGCGCTCGGTTCCTATGAGTAGTTCATTCGGACTGAATTCAACCAACGATGTGGTAGATGCATCGTTGAGCTCTCCTGAATATTTATGAGTGGTGAAGGTGTTTCCTTCCAAAACGGATATTCCGCCAATGGAGCCAAAAACAATTTGCTCATTTTGAAGTTGCTCAATGCAATTGATTTGGTTGTTAATGAGTCCATCTGTTCTGCTATAATTCACGAACTGATTTCCGTTGAATTTGGAGGCCCCTCCGAGTGTGCCTATCCAAACATATCCTTGCTTGTCTTGCTGAATACAGCGCACTTGTGTTTGAGCTAAACCCTCTTTTAAGCTGTATTGAATAAAAGAATATTGTTGCCCAAAAACAATAAAGGGAAGCCAGAATAGAACAAACGATATGTGTTTTTTCAAACGCATGATTACTCTTGCATCTTATCTAAAAACTCTTGTAATTTTCTTCTTGAAACAGGGACATGATCACCATTCGATAAGACAACAACATTCCCTTCTGTTCTGTTAAATTCTTTGAGGTGAAGAGCAACGTTCACGATGTGCGATTTGTGCACGCGCATAAACATGTGAGAATCTAGCTTCTCTTCGAAGGACTTTATGTTTTTGCTACTCACGTATTTTTTTCCATTGACACAATAGAGTTTCGTATAGTTTTCATCGGCTTCTAACCGAATCAACTCATTGTTTCTTAGAATGACAAATCCATCTCTGGTAGGGACAATCGTTTTATCGAAATTGCTATGCAGTGCAATTTCCT